>Ga0265798_10000318_pt1 | contig 86696 bp, 86 predicted proteins | sample P3T30metagenome_FD_192430 | JGI IMG/M metagenome (GOLD analysis project Ga0265798, IMG submission 192430) | Plant litter microbial communities from East Loma Ridge, Irvine, California - P3 T30 | ecosystem: Environmental > Terrestrial > Plant litter > Unclassified | place: USA: California... | reverse complement strand
TCGACGCGCGCGATCGCGGCCAGCGGAATCGAGTTCAGGTCGACCGCCTTGCCGCTGCCGCCGTGGGTGGCGATGCGGCGGCCGTTGAGCAGGACCAGGGTGCTATTCGGGCCCAGGCCGCGCAGCGAGGCAAACGACGCGCCGCCGCTGACGCGGTCGGCATCGGCGCCGAACACGTTGTTACCCGAGGTCATGTTATCGGCGCCGCTACCGTTGGCGGAAATGGTGCGGACCAGTTCCTCGGTGGTGTTGATGCCTTGCTGTTCGATCTGGTCGAAGGTGATCACCTGCACCGGCAGCGCGCCTTCCTTGGCGATGCGCTTGATGCTGGAACCGGTGATCTCGACGCGTGCCATCGGCGGCGCCGCCACTTCCTGTGCAAGCGCCGGGCTGACGACGCCGATCAAGGCAATCAGATGGGCTAGTTTCTTTACTTTCACGCGTCTCTCCTGAGGAATGGGGCGATGCAAGAGGGCGATTGATCAGGTAATCGCCTCCGGCAGCAGATCAATATTTTTGTGCGTAATGTCTTGGCATTACGTTATGTTTGATTCGAGGGTAAGCCTGTTTATTAGGCAGTATCCAATGAAATATCCGGCGGGAAGTATAACTTCCAGGAATGTTTATAGTTGGAAATTGACTATCTACTAGGGGCGCGTGCCTAGGGAGCGTGCCCTTTGCGCAACATCGACGTCCAGGTAGCGCCAGTTGGTGAATTCGACCGGGTGGCGCTTGTAGTTTTTTAGCCACGGCTGTCGGATATCTGCCGAGAGCACATGGGTCAGCGGCACCCAGGGGTTATAGGCGTGGATCAGCTGGTTCATCTCGGTGTACAGCTGCTGGCGTGCAGGACCATCGCGCAATTGGCGCGCCTGCTCGTAGCGCTGGTTGTAGGCCGGCAGGTTGAAGCGCGCGTAGTTGGCGCGGCCGGCGTTCGGACCGTAGAGCAGCTGGTAGAAGTTGTCGCCGTCGGGGAAGTCGGCGATCCAGTTACTCTCGAACATGCTTACCTTGCCCAGGCGCGAAGCCTTGATGATCTCGGTTTTCTTGTCCGACTTGAACACCACGCGCAGGCCGATCGCGTTCAGGCATTTGCGCCACAGCTCGTCACGCAGGCGGCCGCCGACCGTCGCTTCGCTGTGCATCGTCAGTGTCAGCGGCTTGCCGCCGGGTGCTTTCCTGAACCCTTCGGCGTCGCGCTTGTCGTAACCGTAGCGGTCGAGCAGGGCGTTGGCCAGGGCCGGGTCGTAGGGGACCGGGCTGCGGTAGGCCGGGTCGTAGCCGAGCACGTTCGGCGGCAAGGGCGATTCGGCCTTGATCGCGAAGCCTTTTTTTAGAAGCGCAATGTCCTCGGCGCTGTTGTAGGCCAGCGAGATGGCGCGGCGCAGGGCGATGCGGTCCTTGCCGTAGCCGCCCAGCACCGGATCGTTCATGTTCATCCACATGTAGTAGGTCTGCAGCACCGGAAAGCGCGACAGCGCCATGCCGCGTTGCTGCAATTCCGGTTTCAGGGCGCCGTCGCGGATCACCATCTCGGTCATCGTTTCGGGCACCTGCTCCAGGTAATCGTATTCGCCGTTCAGGAAGCCGAGCATGCGGCCCTGGAATTCCTCGGCGATTTTTACTTCCACGCGGTCGACGCGTGGCAGGCGCTGTCCTTCCAATGCTTTCGCGATGGCTTGTGCTTCGGGGTCATTGCCGGGGGTGGCGTGGAAGACGGCGGTCGAATACGGGTTCGCCTGCAGCACGATGCGGTCGCTGCGTTTCCAGTCGTGCACCAGGAAGGGGCCGGTGCCGACCGGGTGGTTGCCGGCCTGGCCCGGGTAGGCCTCGATGACTTCGCGCGCCACCACGCCGGAAGCTGGCGTGGCCATGTAGAACAGGAAGTTGTTGTCGGGCTCTTTCAGGCGGATGCGCAGGGTGTGGCGGTCGAGCGCTTGCAGGCCGGCGATCGGGGTATCGATGTCGAAGTTGCTCTTGAGGGCTTCGTCGCCTTCGAGCTTGCCGTCGAACATGTAGGACCACGGGGACTTCAGGGTCGGGTCGTACAGGCGCTTGATGCTGTAGACGTAGTCTTGCGCGGTCATTTCGCGCCCCTTGCCCTTGAAGGCGGGGTCGTCGGTGAAGTGGATGCCGGGGCGCAGGCGGAAGGTGTAGCTGCGGCCGTCCGGGCTGATGTCGGGCATGGCCGTGGCCGTGTTCGGACGGAGTGTGACCGGGCGCGCCAGGTAGTCGTAGCGCAGCAGGGGGTCGAAGATGTTTTCCAGCAGGGACAGGGTCGCGATGTCGGACGCGGCGGCGGGGTCGAGGCCGGTTTCGCTGGTGGAGAGGAACATGTGCAGGACTTTTTGCGGGGCCGGGCTTGCCGGCGCTGCGGGCGCCTGGGCGGCGGCGGGAAAGGCGAGGACGCCGGTGGCAAGCAGCAGCGCGGGCAGGGCGGAGCGAAGTGTCATGTGTGCATGTCCTGGTTGGGCGTTGCGTATCATAGGCGGGGTGCTTGGCGATGGCAAACGAAGAACCTCAGCGCGACGACCTGGAGTGGGCACCGAAGTCAGGAGCCGCAACCGTAGGGTGGACCGGGCCGCGCAAGGCACGGGGCGCCCACCCTACGGATGCAGCCGTCTGCGCCCATGACAGCGCTGGCAAAGCCTCGCATCTCCGTTCCCACCATAACTTTTCTGCATGGCGCGGCTGCATTCTTTCATCCTTGCAGCTTGCTGTGCGCCTATACTCTCCGCTGCACAATCGTGCGCAGGAATGCCGTGATGTCATCCGCGGCTGGTGAACGCGCGGCGGCCCGACCGCCCTTTCGGACTGAACATGGCATTAAATTACATCTGGACCGGCTTTTTCCTCGTTGGCTTCGTCGCAGCACTGGCACAGTGGCTGTTCCTCGGCGATACCGAAATCTTCAAGCGCATTGTTGACGGCACCTTTACTTCGGCCAAGATGGCGGTGATGGACATCGCCCTGCCGCTGGCCGGCGTGATGACCCTCTGGCTGGGCATCATGAACGTGGGCGAAAAGGCTGGCGCCATCAATGTGCTGGCGCGCTTCATCGCGCCCTTCTTTTCGCGCATCTTCCCGGAAGTGCCGAAGGACCACCCGGCCAACGGCCACATGGTGATGAATTTCTCGGCCAACCTCCTGGGCCTGGACAACGCCGCCACGCCCTTCGGCCTGAAGGCGATGGAAAGCTTGCAGACCCTGAATCCGAACAAGGACACGGCCAGCAACGCCCAGATCATGTTCCTGGTCCTGCACACCTCGGGCCTGACCCTGATTCCGCTGGCCATCATGGCCCAGCGCGCCATCCTGGGCGCGGCGAATCCGGCCGACATCTTCATTCCCTGCCTGATCGCGACCTATGTCGCCACCATGGCCGGCATCATCGTGGTCGGCATCCGCCAGCGCATCAATTTGTTCGACCCGGTGCTGGGCGGCTGGATCGGCGGCATGACGCTGGCCATCGGCGCCATGATCTATTACTTCAGCAATTTCCTCGACAAGGAACAGATCCAGCTGGTGTCCACCGTGGCCGCCAACCTGATCCTGTTCTCGATCATCGTGATCTTCATGGTCGGCGCGCTGCGCAAGAAGGTGAACGTGTACGAGGCCTTCATCGAGGGCGCGAAGGGCGGCATCCAGACCTCGATCACCATCATTCCCTACCTGGTCGGCATGCTGGTCGCGATCGGCGTGGTGCGGAATGCCGGCATCCTCGACTTCGTGGTGCGCGGCTTCGAGTGGGTATTCGTGCAGCTGGGCGTGAACACCGAATTCATCCCGGCGCTGCCGACCGCGCTCATGAAGCCGCTCTCGGGCAGCGGCTCGCGCGCCCTGATGATCGACACCATGACCACCTACGGCCCGGACTCCTTCGTCGGGCGCCTGGCCTGCATCTTCCAGGGCTCGGCCGACACCACCTTTTATATCGTCGCCCTGTACTTCGGCTCGGTGGGCATCCGCAAGACGCGCTATGCGATTTCCTGCGGCTTGCTGGCCGACCTGGCCGGCGTGATTGCCGCCATTTTCGTCGCCTACCTCTTCTTCGGTTAAGGATGCCCATGCTGCGCCGCCTCGCCCTATGCACCGCCCTGCTTGCCTGCCTGCCCGCCCACGCCCAGTTGCAGGGGACGCCCCCCGACCTGGCGCCGGCGCCGGCCGGCGTGCAGCAGCTTTCCGGCAATTTGCCGGAGCCGGTGATGGCGCTGCTGGCGGCAAACGGCATCGCGCCGGCCAATCTCAGCGTGCTGGTGCTGCGTGGCGACCAGGTGGTGCTGGCGCATGGCGCCGAGCGGCCCATGCAGCCGGCCTCGACGATGAAGCTGGTGACGACCCTGGTCAGCCTCGAGCAGCTGGGGCCGGTGTTTCGCGGCCGTACCGAACTGCTCAGCAATGGCGAGGTGACGAATGGCGTGCTGAAGGGCGACCTGGTGTTGCGTGGCGGGGCGGACGCCGATTTGTCGGGCGAGGTGCTGGACAACATGCTGCGCGCGCTGCAACTGTCTGGCATCAAGCGCATCGAAGGCAAGCTGGTGCTGGACCGCAGCCTGTTCAATCCGCCGCGCCAGGACCTGGGCCTGCCGCCCTTCGACGAGTCGCCGGAAGCGTATTACAACGTGATTCCCGATGCGCTCCTGGTCAACAAGAACATGCTGCAGATCGACATGCGTTCGACGAGCAAAAGTTTGCAGCTGGAGATGCAGCCGGAACTGGACGGTGTGCGCGTGGTGTCGGAGATGACCCTGGCCGATGCGCCCTGCGCGCGCTGGGAAGACGGCTGGAAATTGCCGGAGACGGTAAAAGGCGCCGATGGCCGCATCAAGCTGGTGCTGCGCGGGACCTTTCCGAAAAACTGCGTGCAGACCAACAGCATCAACGTGCTCGACCGCGACGATTACCTCGACGGCCTCTTCCGCATGAAGTGGAAACAGCTCGGCGGCAAGTTCGACGGCAAGACGGAAGAGGGCATCGCGCCGCCCGATGCGCGCCTGCTGGCCCAGCACACGGCGCGCGCCTTGCCGGAAGTCGTGCGCGATACGAACAAGCCCTCGGACAACGCGCTGGCGCGCACCCTGTTCCTGAGCCTCGGCGCGCTGGAAGCCGACCCGGTGCTGGGCAGCCGTCCGCTGCCGCTGGTGCCGGGGCAAAGCACCTATACGCGCGCCGACCAGGTGGTGCGCAACTGGATGCGCGCGCGCGGCATCGACGACAGCGGCTTCGTGATCGAGAACGGCTCCGGCCTGTCGCGCATCGAACGCATCAGCCCGCTGCAAATGGGCGGCCTGTTGCGCGCCGGGCTGCGCAGCAATTGGGCGCCGGAATTCCAGGCCAGCATGCCCATCGTCGCGGTGGACGGCACCATGCGCCGCCGCCTGCACGGCAGCCCGGCCGCCGGCCGCGCACGCCTGAAGACCGGCACCTTGCGCAATGTGGTGGCGGTGGCCGGCTACGTGCCGGATGCGGGCGGCGTGCAGAACGTGGTGGTGGCGATGGTGAACGACGAGCGCGCCGGCGACGGACGCGGCCGGGCCGTGGTCGATGCGCTGGTGGACTGGGTGGCGCGCTCCGGGGGGCCGGCCGGCTTGCCCCTGTCCGGGGTGCCGGCGCAGCCGGTATCGCCGAACGATACGTATTCGCCGATAAGATAATACTCCGCAGGCCAGCATTGGCCTGCGGCCGCGTTTTCGCGATGATGCCTGCACCTGATCAAAGGAGCATCTCATGAAACGTGTTGTGGTCACCTCCCTGCTCGCATCCCTCCTCGGTTTATCCTGCGCCACGGCGTCGGCGGCGGGCCAGTCGGCCCCGTCGCAGGCCAGCGCCAATTTGTCCGGCGTGGTCGTGTTCGGTTCCGTGCTCACCGTGGCCGCGGCCGGCAGCGTGGTCGTGGCCAGCGTCAAGACCGTTGGCGACGGCCTTGAAGTCGTGGTCGAAAGCCTGGCCGACGGCAGCCGCGCCACGCTGCGCCTGTCGGGCGCGGTGGCGGGCGGCTTGTCGGTTGCGGCCGGCACCGCGGTCGAAGTGGTCACCGCCTCGACCGGCCATGTACTGGTCTTGTCGGGCAAGGCGATCGCCTTTATCCCGAACGAAGTGGGCAAGGTCCTGCTGCATCACGCCAAGGTGAGCTGAGATGGCCCGCCTCCTTGCCGCATCGCTTGCCGCCTGCGCCCTGGCTTGCGCCCTGCCCGCCCAGGCCGGCCAGGCCTGCGCCGACAAGCCACTGACCCCGAACGAAGTCGTGATGTCGATGGACCTCGCCCAGCGCACTGTGCAGGCGCTCGACGCCAGCGGCGCGAAAATCGCGCTGGTGGCGCGCGCCGGCCAGGACTTGCGCCGCTACCGCCTGCGCTATTCGCACATGGGCGTGGCGGTGCGCGACCATCCGGCCGGCCGCTGGACCGTCGTGCACGAACTGAACGAGTGCGGCACGGCAGCTTCCAGCATCTACAACGAAGGCATGGGCAATTTCTTCCTGACCGACTTGTACCGCTACGAGGCCCAGCTCGTGATTCCCGGCCCGGCCGCGCAGGAACGCATCGCCCAGCTGTTCGCCACGCGCACCCCGCTGCGCATGCACGAGGGCCACTACAACATGCTGGCCTACGTGTACTCGACCAAGTACCAGAACTCGAACCAGTGGGTGCTCGAGTCGCTGGCCGCCGCCATGGCCCCGTCGGGCCAGGTGGAAACCCGCGGCGAAGCCCAGGCCTGGATGCGCTCGCTTCGCTTCCAGCCGCTGACGGTGGAAGTGCCGGCGGCAACGCGCCTCGGCGGCCGCATGTTCCGCGCCAACGTGGCCTTCGACGACCATCCCTTCGATCGGCGCATGGCCGGCCAGATCGATACGGTGACCACCGACGCGATCGTGCGCTTCGTGCGGATGACCGACACGGACGTGAAGACCATGGTGATCGACTAGCCGGGGCCTGCCCACCAGGATTTCTTGGATGAAATATTATTTCATTGCTGCTCCTCGGATGAAATAATCTTTCGGCCTCAAGGCTTCGAGGTCTGGCTCGTGCGCGGCGCCACGCCGGACGGTTCGAGCCAGGGCGCGCCGGCCACTTCCGGCCTGGCTTCCACCAGCGCCACCTGGGCGTTGGTGGCTTCGCGGATCGTGCGCACGATGTCGAGCATGGTCTTTTCGGCGTACTTGTCCGGCGTGCCCAGCACATAGCCGGTGGCGCGGCGCGGCCAGTCGAGCCAGCCGCCTTCCTTCTTGGTGAAGGCGGCGTACAGGTCGAGGTGGTAGCCGCCCTTGTAGGGGAAGAGGCAGGCGACGATGTGCATGTCCGAGCTGCCGCGCACGTCGGGCGTGGCCCTGGCGGTCCAGCTGGCGCCGTCGCAGTTGGGGCCGCGTACCGGCACCGAGCCGGGCGGCGCGCCGGCGGGATCGGCCAGCCTGAAGCGGCCGGGCTGGTCCTGCACCTCGGCGTTCCCGGGCAGCGGCGTGGCCAGCGTGGCGTTGTTGACGTTGCGGCCGAGGCCCTCGCCGGCGGCGCGCGTGACCGTGGCGCCGGCGGCGTCGGTCTTGATGTCGAAGACGCGGATGTACTCGACCGCCCGGTCGCGTGACGCGAGGATTTCGCCGCTGCCGGTGCTGCAACCCGCCAATGCCGCAGCCATGGCGATGGCCATCATCGAAGCTTTCATTACGCACCTCTCTTGTCCGTTGGTTGGCGCGGATGAAGCGGCCTCGGGTGTCAAGCCGGGGCGTCACTTCTTCCGTCGGTATCCATTGATTCTCCGGGCGGGATGGAGGAGAAGGATGAGAAAGCTCAAGTGTGCGGGGGCGGGGTGGGGTGGCGTGTCTTGTCGAAGGGTGATAGGGAAGGCGCCGGTATCCAAACGGTGAAACGGTGGGTCCGAGAACCCACCCTGCATGGATACGGCCATGACATTACATCACCCGCCGAAACGTCGACCGTACCCGTTCCCGGTCGCCGCAATCGAAATGCCACCACTCGGTGCGTATGCCCAGGAAGCCCGCCTGGAACATGGCGTCGCGCAGCAGCTGGCGGTTGGCCACTTGCTGTTCGTTCAGCTTGCCGGCCGCCAGGAAGCCCTCTTCCAGCGCCGGATGCGACAAGTCGGTCATGTCGTCGAAGCCGGTGCCCATGTCGAGCTCGCGGCCTTGCGGGTCGAGCAGGGTAATGTCGAGCGCCATGCCGTAGGAATGGATCGAGCCGCGCGCCGGGTCGGCCAGGTACATCTGCAGGCCGGTGCCGGCCAGCGCGTCCCACAGTTGCTGCTGCACGCGCTGCGGGCGCAGGGCGTCGAGCACCAGGGCGGTGTGGCCGGGCGCGTGCGCGGCCAGCCAGGCCACCGCCTGCTCCAGCGCGGCGGCGGCGTCGCGGTGCAGCCAGGCGCAGTCGAAGGGCGCATACAAGTCGCGGCCGACGAAATTGTTGGCGCTGGCATAGCGCAGGTCGACCTGGATCCCGGCGATCGACGACAGATGACGGAACTCCGGGCTGGCGGCGATGTCTTCGCTGGCAACCGTGCCGCCCGGCAGCTCCACACTCATCGGCTGCCCCGTTCCAGGCAGGCGCGCGCGGTGGCGGCGATGCAGTTGGCCAGTTCGCGCGCGCCGTGCGACAGCGGGGCGTGGCTGGCTGAGAGCAAATACATCTGCACCGGCATTGCCGGCCCCCACTGGCGGCGCTGCACCTTGTCGTGCGATGCCGAGGCTGCCGTGAACGGGTCGACCACCGCGATGCCGGCGCCGGCTTCGACCAGCGAACGCGCGATCTGGTAAGTCTGGACCACGGTGCGGAAGGTCGGCTGCACGCCTTGCGCTTCGCAGGCGGCCACCACGATTTCGCCGAGCGGGTCGTTGTCGGCCAGGCCGATCAATTCGCCGGTCAGGCATTCGGCGCCGATCGGCTGGGCGCATTCGGCCTCGCTCCAGGTGCCGGCCGGGGCCATCACGGTGAGCATGCCTTGCGCGATCGGTTCGGCCACGATGCCGGGATGGCGCGGATCTTGCAGCGACAGCGCCAGGTCGGCTTCGCCCAGGCGCAGGGCGTTCACGATTTCGCTGGTGTGGTAGGTGGCGAGCTCGCAGCGGGTCTGGGCGAAGTCGCGGCGCCACAGGGTCATGGCCTCGGGCAGCACGCTGATGGCGAGCGTGGGCGTCGAGACCAGGCGCACGGTTTCGACCGCACGGCCCTTCAGGCTGGCGGCCAGGCGGCGGATGCCTTGCAGGTCGCGGTTCAGCTTTTCGGTTTCGGCGAACAGGCGGTGCGCTTCCGGCTTCGGATACAGCTTGCCGCGCACGCGCTCGAACAGCGGCATGCCCAGCTGCAGTTCGGCATGCTGCAGCACCTTGGTGACGGCCGGCTGCGAGATGTGGAGCACCTGGGCGGCGCCGCTGATGGTGCCGACTTGCATGATGGCGTGGAAAACTTCGATGTGACGCAGGCGCATTGCTTTAGTCCTTCAATGGAACGCCCGCGGCGGACGCGGGGTGGTCGAAGGATACAGGTTAAATGTGGACACGGCGATTATCGTTGTGGGGTTGGCGCAACTGGCTGTGCGGGTGGAATCGTCGGCACTGGCGGCATGGTTTGCGCAGGCGGCACCGGCGGCAGGGCCGGCACCTGCGGCGCCGGAACCGGCGTGCCAGGCACCGTGGGCAGGGCTGGCGGCACCGGCAGCTGCGGCGCCGGCGGTACCGGCGGCAGCGGCGCATTCGCCGGCGTGGTCAGCACCTCCAGCATGGCCGCGGTTTCCGCGTCCGGTTCACCGGCAATGTTCGCCGGGCGATATTTCATCTGGAAGGCGCCGAGCACGGTACGGGTCTGCTGATCGAGCACGCCGCTCTGGGCCAGGGCGTAGCCGTGGGTGGCCAGTTTCTTCTGGAACCATGCCGCGTCCGGCACCTGGACATCGAACACCTGGCGCACGGCGGCGACGCGGTTGGCGTCCGGCCACACCACCAGGCCGGCCTGGGCCAGCTGGTACCACGGGAACAGCGGACCCGGATCCTGCTTGCGCAGTGGTGCGATATCGCTGTGGCCCACCACGTTTTCCGGTGCGATCTTGTGGCGCGCGACGATGTCCTTGATCAGCGGCACCAGCACGTCGATCTGCGACTGCGGGAAGGGGGCGAACACGCGGCCCTGCGGCGTGTCCTTCCAGCCGGCGTTGACGATCTCGATGCCGATCGAGCTGTTGTTCAGCTGGGTGTACCCCTTCCAGCTCGAGATGCCGGCGTGGTAGGCGGCGCGCGTTTCGTCGACCAGGCCATACACGGTCGGCTGCGGGTCGTCGGTGACCAGGTAGTGGGCGCTGACCTGCTGCTGGGTCAGGATCTTGATCGAGGCCGGCTTGTCGGACACGGTGTAGTGCAGCACCAGGAAGCGCACGCGGCTGGCCTGGCCGGTGGCGCTCAGGCTCTTGTCGATACGCGGGCCGGGGGTGGTGCAGCCGGCCAGCAGGGCAATCATCAGGGTCGCAAGGATTTTTTTCATCGTCTTGTATCAGTAGGGAGTCAGTGATCGGCGGCAGCCAGGCGTGCGGCGGCATGGTGCGCGCGCGTCGTGCTGTGTGTGAGGATAGTGGCGGGTGGCAGACTGGCGCGCATGCTTGCCGCGATCGACGGGTGCAGTTCGGCGGCGCGGCCGCCCAGCGCCACCGGACGCGGGCCGAAACGCGCCGTCAAGGCGTTCGCCAGGCGCGCCAGTTCGCGGCCGGCATCGTCCAGGATGCGTGCCGCGGCCGGGTCGGCTTCGGCGCTGGCGGCCACGGCCAGCGCCAGCTTGCCCACGGCGCCGCGCTCCTGGCCATAGATGAACTGGCGCGAATACGCCCAGTCCGCACCGCCCACGTGGTCGAACACCGCGTGCGCCATCGGCGAATTTTCCCAGCGGCCCGGGCATTCGTCTTCGTTGCGCCAGATGTGGCGCAGGGCTTCGCGTGCGATCCAGAAGCCGCCGCCGCCGTCGTCGAGCACCACGCCGCGCCCGCCCGCGCGGTGGAAGCCACCCTCGGCATCGATGAAAGCGCCGATCGAGCCGGTGCCGGCGTAGACCAGGTAGCCTTCACCCGGTGCGAAGCTGGCGCGGTAGGCGATCTCGATGTCGTTGCAGAGGGTGATGGCGCCGGGGGCGATGCCGAGCAGGGCGGCGAGCCAGGCCTGCAATTGTCCGCCGTCGCCGCCGAAGCCGGTGAGGCCGGCGCGGACCCGGTCCGGACGGGCGACCGCCAGCACCGCGCGCGCCAGCTCGGCGAAGGTGGCGTGCACGGCGTGGCGGCCATCGTTGCTGGCCATTTGCAGCGCGGACAAGCCGGCCACGCTGCCTTCGGCCAGCAAGGCGCCGCCGGCCGCGCACAGGGCCCAGCGGGTCTGGGTGCCGCCGGCATCGATGCCGAGGCCGATTGAATGAGTGGGCATAAGACGAAAGAATGTTGTGGGTTATTGCTTGCTCCACACACGGATACGTTCGCTTTCGTTGCCAAGCCGGTCCACCGCACTGACAAACACGGCATCCGCCGCGCCGAGGCGCACATCGTCGGCCAGCGTCCAGTCCACCTTGGCCGCCGGCACCACGTGGAACTTCCACTCGTTGCCATGCCGCTCCCACACGGCGTACAGGGCGTTCGCCTTGCCCGCCGTGAACTTCAAGGCCATGCCGCGCGCCACGCGCGTTGCCTTCACGACGGGCAGCCCCGGCTTGCTGCTGCCCAGCCAGGGGGTGGCCGGCACCAGCGCCGGGCTCGCGTAGGACTGCGTGCGCAGCTGGTCGGCGATGCCCTTGCGATTCTGCATCAGCGCAACCATGCTGAAGTGCACGTGCCCGCCGGCTTGCGGGCGCGAACGGGTGACGCTGATCTGGTCCAGGATCTCTTGCGGCTGGTAATCCTTGGTCGGCGCACCGATCCGGCTGGTAAACAAGCCCGGCCAGATGTGGCGGCCCATCGTATTCTGGCCGATCCAGTAGTCGAGCAGCACGTCGTACGACTGCGCCGCCTGCGCACGGGCCCAGTACAGCTGGGGCGTGAAGTAATCCAGCCAGCCCTTCTGCAGCCAGAGTTCGGCGTCGGCATACAGCTTGTCGTACTGCGAAAAGCCATTGATGCCCCGCGGACGGCGGTCCGGACGGCCCAGGCCGAAGGGGCTGATGCCGAAGCGCACCCAGCTCTTTTCGCGGTGGATGCCCGTGTACATGTCCTCGATCAGGTGGTCGACGTTCTGGCGGCGCCAGGAAGCGCGGTCGAGTTTGCCGCCGCCGGACAGGTAGCGCTCCCAGGCCGGGGTGTCCGGAAAGTCGAGCTCGGCCTTGCTGGCAGGCTTGCCGTCCAGCGCCGCCTGGTTGCCGGCCACGGCCGGGGTCGCCTCTATCGGGTAGGGGTAGAAATAATCGTCGAGGTGCACGCCGTCGATGTCGTAGCGGCGCACCACGTCGAGGATCACGTCCAGGGTCTGCTTCGACGCCGACTCCTCGCCCGGGTCCATCCACATGAACTTGCCGTAGCGCTTGACTGCCGAAGGATTGCTGCGCGTGATGTGGTTCGGCGCCGCCGGCGAGCGGGCGCCGTCGTGGCGGGCGCGGTAGGGGTTGAACCAGGCGTGCAGCTCCAGGCCGCGCGCGTGCGCTTCGGTGACCCAGAACTTCAGCGGGTCGTACCAGGGCTGCGGCGCCTTGCCCTGCGCGCCGGTCAGGTATTCCGACCAGGGCTCGATCTGCGAAGCGTAGATGGCGTCGGCCGACGGGCGCACCTGCAGCACGATGGCGTTCATGTTCATGCCCTTGGCGCGGTCGAGGATGGCGATCGCCTCGGCCTGCTGCTGGGCCGCGTTCAGGTTCTGCTTGCTCGGCCAGTCGATGTTCGCCACGGTCGAGACCCAGGCGGCGCGGAACTCGCGCGGCGCGGCCGGCGGCGTGTCGCTGCTGCCGATGATGCTGCCGTCCGGCCTGGTGGCGTCGCGTGTGGCCGGCGTCGAGCAGGCGCCCAGGAAACCCGCCATGGCGATGGCGCCGGCGACACCAGCCAGCGTGAACGCGCGTCGTTTTTGATCAGCTTGCACTACCGCTCCCTATTCATTCGATATTTATACTTTGACAAACCACTTCCGGCGCCACATGACCCAGGCGACGGCGAACATGCAGGCATTGAACAGCAGCGCATGCAGCAGCGAACTGTTCACCGCCCCGATCGGCAAGTCGCGCAGCGGCGCATACAGCAGGCGGCCGAGCGACAGCGTGCCGCCATCCGGCTGGCTCAGCTTGATGAAGCCGAGCATCTTCGCCACCAGGCCGGACAAGGCGAAAATGAACAGCGCATTCATGCCGTAGACCGTGAACGGGTGCGCCCAGCGCGCCGCCGCTTCGCGCACTGCGCGGTAGGGATTCGCGTCGAGCAACCAGAAGAAGGCGCAGAATAGTATCAAAGCCCAGCCCGTCATCAGGAGACAGTAGGACGGTGTCCACAGGCTTTTGTTGATCGGCATGAGAATGGCATCGCCGATCACACCCAGCCACACGCACAGCAGGCCGGCCAGCAGCAGCCATACGGTCTGTTCGGTGCGATTCTGTTCCAGCAGCAGGAAGCGTCCGGCCAGCACGCCGAACAGCTGGCTGCAGAGGGCGGGCGCCGTGCTGGCAATGCCTTCCGGATCCCAGGTTTTGGATTGCACCCACAGGTGGCCGTCGAGCAGCATGCGGTCGATGTACGCCCCGAAGTCCTGGCCCGGCTCCAGCACGCCGGCGCCGATGCCGGGTACCGGATAGAACAGCATCAAGGCGCTGTACAGGGTCAACAACAAAGCGATGATCGCCAGCTGCATGCGCCAGCCGCAATACACGACGATGGGCGCGGCCAGCAGGGTGCACAGGGCAATGCGCTGCAGCACGCCGGGGATGCGCACCGTGGCCAGGTCGAAGCGCGGAATGACGTTCAGTAAAAATCCGATCAGGAAGATCAGGCAGGCGCGCTTGGCGAGTTTCAGCAGCAGCTGCGGCCTGTCGGCGCCGGCGGCGGCCAGGCGGCCCAGCGACAGGGACATGGCCACGCCGCCGATGAACAGGAAGAAGGGGAAGATGGTGTCGGTGAAGGTCCAGCCGTGCCATTCGGCGTGCGCCAGCTGGGAGTACAAATGGCTCCAGTCGCCGGGATTGTTCACCAGCACCATGGCGGCGATGGTGAAGCCGCGGAAGGCGTCGAGCGAAGCGAGGCGGCTGGGGGTCATCCCGGCTTGGCCGCTCATGGGAGCCGCACCGTCATCACTTCTTCCCGAACGCCGGATCGATCTTCACCAGCGCCGCCATGATAAAAGCCGGAATCGTGGCCAAACAGGTCCAGATGAAGAAGTGCTTGTAGCCCAGGAATTCCTGCAGCGCGCCGCTCCACATGCCCGGCACCATCATGCCCAGCGCCATGAAGCCGGTGCAGATGGCGTAGTGCGCGGTCTTGTGTTCGCCCTCGGCCACCATGATCATGTACAGCATCATGGCCGTGAAGCCGAAGCCGTAGCCGAACTGTTCCACGGCGAGGAAGGCCGAGATCAAATAGAAATTGGTCGGTTGCGCCTGCGACAAATAGACGAATACCAGGTCGGGCAAGTGCACCGCGAACACCATCAGCCACAGGCAGCGCTTCAGGCCCAGGCGCGAGATCAAATAGCCGCCGGCCAGGCCGCCGATGGTGAGGAAGATGATGCCGATGGTGCCGTAGGCGATGCCGTACTCGGCCGTCGTCAAGCCCAGGCCCCCTTTTTCGATGGGGTCTTTCAGGAAAGGCGCCACCAGTTTCAGCAGTTGCGATTCGCCCAGGCGGAAGGTCAGGATGAAACCGAGGATCAGCCAGATATCGCGCTTGGCAAAAAACGCACCGAAGGTGCCGAAGAATTCACCCAGCGGATTGGCGCCGCGCGCCACGGCGTGGTCTTCCCTGGGGCGCGGCAGCATCAGCTGGTGCCAGGCAAAGGCCAGGGCAAAGAAACCGGCCAGCACGAACAGCACGATCGACCAGGCCTGGTGCGCGTCGCCCAGCGACACCGCCAGGTAGCCGGCCAGCACCACCAGCGGGCCTTGCCCGGCCAGGGTCGCCAGGCGGTAGAAGGTACTGCGCACGCCCACAAAAGCAGCCTGGTCCTTCTGGCGCAGGCCGAGCATATAAAAACCGTCGGCGGAAATGTCGTGGGTGGCGGAACTGAAGGCCATCAGCCACATCACGGCCAGGCTGACGCTGAAGAAGGTCGGCAAGTGCAGGGTCGTGCCCACCGCCACCAGCGAGGCGGCAATCACCAGCTGCAGGCATACCGTCCAGCCGCGCTTGGTGCCGAACATGTCGACCACGGGCGACCACAGCGGCTTGATGACCCAGGGCAGGTAGAGCAGACTGGTGTAGAAGGCGATGTCGGTGTTCGAGATTCCCATGTCCTTGTACATGATGACCGAGAGGTACATCGCCACCACGTAGGGAATGGCCTGGGCAAAATACAGCGAGGGCACCCACAGCCACGGACTTTTCGCTTGCGAAGTTTGCATAAGGCTTTCGAGATCGGTGAAGAGCGCCGCCGCGCCTGCCGGTGCCGGGTTTAGCCGGCCAGGGCTTGCCGCACGCTGCCGCGCGCCGCTTCGAGCAATGCGCGTGCTTCCTCGACACCAGTTTGTTTGGACAAGGCCACGATGGCGGTCTTGACGTGGAAATCGCACTGTTCCAGCACGGCGCGCGCGGCGGCTTCATCGGCGCCGGTGGCGAACGAGGTCAGGCGGATGGCGCGGCGTACCAGCTTGGCGTTGGTAGCCTTCAAGTCTACCATCAGGTTCCCGTAAACCTTGTTCAAACGCACCATCAAGGCACTCGAAAAACTGTTCAGCGCGATCTTTTGCGAGGTACCGGCTTTCAGGCGGGTGCTGCCCGAGATCACTTCCGCGCCGGTGTCCAGGGTGATGCCGATCTCGGCCTCGTTGGCGATCGGGGCATCCGCATTGTTGGCGAAGCCGATCGTCAGCGCGCCGATCTCGCGCGCACGGCGCAGGGCGCCCAGCACATACGGCGTGGCGCCGGAGGCGGCGATCAGCAAGACCACGTCGTCGGCGGTCACATCGATCGTATCGAGGTCGGCCGCGCCCTGGACCGCATCGTCCTCGGCGCCTTCGACCGCCACGAACATGGCATCGCTGCCGCCGGCCAGCAGGGCCACGGCGCGGCCATGCGGCCAGGAAAAGGTGGGATACAGTTCCACGCTGTCGAGCAGGCCCAGGCGGCCCGAGGTGCCGGCGCCCACATAGACCAGGCGTCCGCCCGCCTCCATGCGCGGCACGGCGGCGGTGACGGCGGCCGCCAGGCGCGGCGCCGCGGCGCGCACCGCATTGACCGCATTGATCTGGTCGTCAACCAGCACGTTCACCAGCTCCGTGGTCGGATACTGGTCGAGCTGGGCGTGGTCCAGGGCGGGGGTTTCGGTCTTCAGCATGGTCGCGGCGGTTTGGCGGGATGGTTGATAAAACCAGTGTAATACCAATTACGCAAGCTTTCCCATGAAAGGAAGGGCCGCGCTTATTCCATCAGGTTATGCGCGTAAAGTTATGCGGCCTGGCCCGGCGCGCGCCGCAGCTCGGCCACGAAATCGTAGTAATCGCTGCGGCAATACGAATGCGTCAGCTCGACGGCGACGCCGGACTCCAGGTAGCCGACGCGGGTAATGAACAGCACCGCCTGCCCTTCCGGCACGCCGAGGCGCTTGGCCAGTTCCTGCGGCGCGTTCATGGCGCGGATGTGCTGCAAGGCGCGCACCGGCATCTGGCCGCTGCGCTCGAGGTGGGCGTACAGCGAGTGCGACACCGCCTGCGGCTGGGCCAGCACCGAGGCCGGGATCACGCTGGTTTCATAGGCCATCACCACCTCGTCGGCCAGGCGCAGGCGTTCCAGGCGCGCCACCCGCGCGCCCGGCGACAGGCCAAGGGCCAGCTGCTCGTCGGCATCGGCGGCCACCACCTCGCGCTTGAGCCAGTGCGAATTCGGCGTGTAGCCGCGCTGCTGCAGCTGCTCGGAAAAACTCGACAGGTTCGACAGCGGCTGCTCGATGCGCGGCGCGATATAGTTGCCCGAACCGCGGCGCCGTACCACCAGGCCCTGATCGACCAATTGATCGATGGCCTTGCGCGCAGTCACGCGCGAGACGTCGAGCGTTTCCGACAGGGTGCGTTCCGATGGCAAGGCCTGGTCAGCCTGGTAGCGGCCTTCGCGCACGTCCTGCATCAGCTTGCGCGCCAGCTGCATGTACAAGGGAGAATTGTCGTTCAGGTCGACCCTGAAGTCGTTGGAAGACTGGTTCATGCAACGAAGTGTAAGCCAGCGCCGGGTTCGCAGCCGCAAAATTGTGGCGCGCCCCGCTGCCCGCGCCGGCGGCATAGCCAAAAGTGATGGCCTGGTGACGGCATTTCATTGGCGCATGCGCGGGCCGCTGCCTATGCTCGGACAGACACACTGTGAAAGGATGGACATGGATCATCTCAGGCGTACGGTATTGGGAATGGCCTTGCTGGGCGCGGCGGCACCCCTATGGGCGATGGCGCCAGCGGTGGCGCGGTCCGATAGGGAGCGCGACCTTATGCAGCTCGACCGCGAGCTGGCCGCCATCACTGCCGACCCGGCCTGCGAACTGGCCAGCCTGGCCGTGCTGGCGATCCGCGGCGGCAAGGTTGTGTACGAAAATGCCTTTGGCCGGCGCAGGATAGGCAATGGCGGCATGCCCGACTTGCCCGCCACCCCGGATACCCTGTACCGCATCGCCTCGGTCTCCAAGCTGATGACCACGCTCGGCCTGATGCGCCTGGTGGAAGACGGCAAGTTCGACCTCGACGCCGATGTCTCCGCCTACCTCGGCTTTACGCTGCGCAATCCGCATTTCCCGCAGCAAGCCATCACCCTGCGCCACTTGCTGACCCACACCTCTTCGCTGCGCGACGAGGCCGGCTATTCCTTCCCACCCGGCGCCACGCTGCGTGCGTTCTTCGGTAGCGGCCCCGGCGCGATGTATGCGCAGCAGGGCGCGCCGGGCAAGTTCTACACTTATTCCAACCTCGGCTGGGGCATCATCGGCACCATGATGGAACGCGCCACAGGCGAGCGCTTCGACCGCCTGATGGCGCGCCTGCTGCTGCAGCCGCTGGGCCTGGACGCCAGCTATTACCCAGCGGAACTGCCGCCGGCGGCGCTGAACCGTGTCGCCACCCTGTACCGCAAGCGCACCGTCGACACTGAAGCCTGGAGCGCCGCCGGTCCCTGGATCGCCCAGGCCGACGACTACGGCACGCGGCCGCCGGCGCCGGTAGCGAATACCTATGTGATTGGCGAAAACGCCACACCCTTCAGCCCTACCGGCGGCCTGCGCATCTCGGCGCGCGGCCTGGGCACGGTCATGCTGATGCTGATGCATGGCGGCGTCCATGATGGCCGGCGCATCCTGAAGGCGAGTACCCTGGCGCAGATGTTCGCGCGCCAATGGACAGCCGTCGACACGGATGGCGTCCACAACACCGCCGATGGCCGCTTCACCGCGCGCGGCCTGGGCAATGCCCATTATCCGGACCAGCCGGGCAAGCGCCTGGTCGAGGGCGGGTTCGATGCCGTTGGCCACCTGGGCGATGCCTATGGCCTGCGCTCGGTGTTCGCCTTCGACGCCACACGCCGCAACGGCATGGTGGTGCTGGTCGGCGGTACGGCGGTCGACCCGGCCAGCCGCCCTGGCCGCGGTGCCATCCTTGCCGGGTTCGAGGAAAAAGTGCTTACAAGCCTCTTCCACCATGCCATTGCTAGCTGAGACCACCTGAAACCATGCAGGCCGCATGCTTGCATGACTGGCGGTTATGGCGTGGTGTAGCACTTTCATTGGCCGCGATGCACGCCTGCCCCTAAGCTCCTCCCTGGGTTCAGCTCATGGGAAAGTGTGTCGGGATGCAGCAAGGTGTTCAGCCAAGAGGCCAACAGCGGGGGCAACAGCGGGGACAGCACGTCATCGTCATCGGCGGCGGCGTCGTCGGCCTGACCTCGGCCTGGTGGCTGCTCGAAGCCGGCTATGGCGTCAGCCTGGTCGAACGCGCATCCGAGGTTGCGAGCGGCGCCAGCCATGGCAATGGCGGCCAGCTGAGCTACCGCTACGTGTCGCCGCTGGCCGACGCCGGCGTACCGCTGAAAGCCATCGCCTGGCTGTTCCAGGAACACGGCCCGCTGCGCTTCAAGCCCGCGCTCGACCTGCACCAGTGGACCTGGCTGGCCAGCTTCCTCGGCCAGTGCACGGCCAGCGCGAACCGGCGCACCACCGCCAAGCTGCTGGAGCTCGGCGAATTGTCGCGCGCCGGCATGCAGCAGCTCGGCGCCATCATCTCGCCCGACGACTTTGCCTGGCGCGACGCCGGCAAGCTGGTGGTCTACCGTTCCTCGAAGATCTTCGAACAGGCGGCCGGCAAGGCCACGGCCGGCGAGATCTGGAGCGGCGCCGAATGCGCCGAGCGGGAGCCCTCGCTGGCGGCGGCGCGCAGCCAGCTGGCCGGCGGCATCTACAACGCCGGCGAAGCCGTGGCCGATTGCCACGCGTTCTGCATGGCCCTGGCCAGCCGCGTGCGTGCGCATCCGCGCTTCGGCGGCTTCGTGCATGCCGAGGTGCGCGGCATCGCCGCCAGCGGCGACCGCGTGGTGGGACTGGAAACCAGCATCGGCGCGCTCGGGGCCGACGCCTATGTGCTGGCCGCCGGCATCCAGAGCCGCGCACTGGCGCAGCACGTCGGCATCGACCTGCCCTTGTATCCACTCAAGGGCTATAGCCTGACCGCCCCGATCCGCCCCACCGACACCGGACCCGAGATCAGCGTCACCGACTTCGAGCGCAAGGTGCTGTATGCGCGCATCGGCGCCAAGCTGCGCGTGGCGGCGATGGTCGACATGGTGGGCGAAGACCTGGCGCTCGATCCGCAACGCGTGGGCAGCCTGACGCGGCAAGTGCGCGAAACCATGCCGCACGCGGCCGACTACAGCCAGGTCAGCGCCTGGGCCGGCCTGCGCCCGGCCACGCCGAACAGCGCCCCCATCGTCGGCGCCACGCCGCTGTCGAACCTGTGGCTGAACGTCGGCCATGGGCCGCTCGGCTTTACCTTTGCAGCCGGCACCGCGCAATTGCTCACCAGCCTGATGCAAGGTGAGGCGCCGCCGTTTGCGCTGGACATGCTGGCCTTGCGCTGAGCCGCCTGGGAAGTTCGCCGCAGTAGAATGTCCGGGTCGCCAAGCCGAATGGACTTTCCATGACCGAAGCTGTTTTCTTTGCCACCCCGGCTGCGTTTCGCGCCTGGCTGGAAACGCACGCCGCCACCGCGAGCGAACTGCTGGCCGGCTTCCACAAGGTCGGCAGCGGGCAAGCCAGCATGTCCTGGCCGGAATCGGTCGACGAGGCGCTGTGCTTCGGCTGGATCGACGGGCGCCGCAAGCGCATCGACGACACGGCGTATTCGATTCGCTTCACGCCGCGCAAGGCGGGCTCGATCTGGAGTACGGTGAATATCGCGAAGATGGCGCAATTGCGCGCCAGCGGACGCATGCGGCCGGAAGGCGAGCGTGCCTTTGCTTTGCGGACCGAGGCAAAGTCCGGCATCTATTCGCACGAGCAGGCGCGGGCAGCCGAATTGGCCGACGAGGAATTGCACGCTTTCCGGCGCGACGCCGCAGCCTGGGCCTATTTCGAGGCGCTGCCGCCGGGCTACCGCAAGACGGTACTGCACTGGATCACCACGGCGAAGAAGCCGGAAACGCGCGCGGCGCGCCTGGCGAAACTGATGGCGGCCTGCGCCGCAGGCACGCGCCTGGCCTGAACTGCCCAACATTTGCTGACGCCACAAACATTTGTTTGCCCGGTCCTTGGCCGTGCAGCCACGTCCTGTGCGCCGCTGTATGAAAATCACGGATAATCCGCCCATGCCGATCAAGAACGCCCATCCCAAGACTGACCGCTGCGCCTGCCCCTGCGGCGGCCCGACACTGGCCACCTGCTGCGGCCCCTACCTCGCCGGCGCCGCCTTGCCGCCCACGGCAGAAGCGCTGATGCGCTCGCGCTACACCGCCTACACCCAACGCGACGATGCCTACCTGCGCGCGACCTGGCATCCATCGACCCGGCCGCAGGACGCCATCCTCGACCCGGACACGAAGCTGCGCTGGCTCGGCCTGGAGATAAAATCTGCTTTACGTTTACGTCAACGTAAAGCAGAATTGCCGGATCATCCAGGTAGCGATGCCGATAGCGGCACCGTTGAATTCGTCGCCCGCTTCAAGGTGGGCGGCCGCGCGCACCGGCTGCACGAAACCAGCCGCTTCCTGCGCGAGCCCGACCCGGCCATCGGCGGTACGCCGCGCTGGTTCTACCTGGACGGCACTTTTCCCGAATAAAACTAGAGAGACGGCATGCCCCACATCGAGAGCAAACTCAACCCGCGCAGCGACGATTTCAAAGCCAACGCCGCGGCCATGCACACCATCGTCGATGACCTGCGCGCCAGGGTGGCGGCGATTGCCGAGGGCGGCGGCGAAGCGGCGCGCGCCAAGCACGTCGCACGCGGCAAGCTGCTGCCGCGCGACCGCGTGCAGATGCTGCTCGACCCGGGCACGCCCTTCCTCGAGTTTTCCCAGCTGGCCGCCTACGCGATGTATGAGGGTGCTGCCCCCGCCGCCGGCATCATCACCGGCATCGGCCGCGTCGCCGGCCAGGAATGCGTGATCGTCTGTAACGATGCCACCGTCAAGGGCGGCACCTATTACCCGATGACGGTGAAAAAACACCTGCGCGCCCAGGAGATCGCCGAGCAAAACCAGCTGCCCTGCATCTACCTGGTCGACTCCGGCGGCGCCAACCTCCCGAACCAGGACGACGTCTTCCCCGACCGCGACCACTTCGGCCGCATTTTTTATAACCAGGCCAATCTGTCCGCCCAAGGCATCCCGCAGATCGCCGTGGTCATGGGTTCCTGCACCGCGGGCGGCGCCTATGTACCGGCGATGAGCGACGAATCGATCATCGTCAAGGAGCAGGGCACCATCTTCCTCGGCGGCCCTCCGCTGGTGAAGGCGGCCACCGGCGAAGTGGTGAGCGCCGAAGACCTGGGCGGCGGCGATGTCCACACCCGCCTCTCGGGCGTGGTCGACCACCTGGCCCAGAACGATCTGCACGCGCTGTCCCTGGCGCGCACCATCGTCTCGAACCTGAACCGCGTCAAGCCGGTACAGGGCGCCACGCGCGACGTGGTGGAGCCGAAGTACGCGCCGCAAGAACTCTACGGCGTGATCCCGGTCGACACCCGCAAGCCCTTCGACGTGCGCGAAGTGATTGCGCGCGTGGTCGACGGCAGCGAGTTCGACGAATTCAAGGCGCGCTACGGCACGACCCTGGTCTGCGGCTTCGCCCACATCTACGGGGTAAAAGTCGGCATCATCGCCAACAATGGCATCCTGTTCTCGGAGTCGGCGCTGAAGGGCACCCACTTCATCGAGCTGTGCTGCCAGCGCAAGATCCCGCTGGTCTTCCTGCAAAACATCACCGGCTTCATGGTCGGCCGCAAGTACGAAAACGAAGGCATCGCCCGCAACGGCGCCAAGATGGTCACTGCTGTCGCCACCGCCTCGGTGCCGAAGTTCACGGTCATCATCGGCGGCTCCTTCGGGGCCGGTAACTACGGCATGTGCGGCCGCGCGTTTTCCCCGCGCTTCCTGTGGATGTGGCCGAACGCGCGCATTTCCGTGATGGGCGGCGACCAGGCGGCGTCCGTCCTTGCCACCGTCAAGCGCGACGGCATCGAGGGCAAGGGCGGCCAGTGGTCGCAGGATGAAGAGGCGGCCTTCAAGCAGCCGATCAAGGACCAGTACGAGCACCAGGGCCATCCCTACTACGCGTCGGCGCGCCTGTGGGACGACGGCGTGATCGATCCGGCCGATACGCGGATGGTGCTGGGCCTGGGTTTGTCGGCTGCGCTGAACGCGCCGATCGAAGCGACGAAATTCGGCGTCTTCCGCATGTAAAGGAATCAGAACATGGACTATCAAACCCTGAGCATTGCGATTGCCGACAAGGTCGCCACCGTCACCCTGAACCGCCCCGAGCTGCGCAACGCCTTCAACGAAGCGGCAATCGCCGAACTGGCGCTCGCCTTTGATGAACTCGGCCGCAACGAACTGGTGCGCGCGGTCGTGCTGGCGGCGAACGGCCCGGCCTTTTGCGCCGGCGCCGACTTGAACTGGATGAAGAAAATGGCCGGCTACTCGCATGAGGAAAACCGGGCCGACGCGGCGCGCCTGGCCGACATGCTGCGCACGATCTACCTGTGCCCGAAACCGACCGTGGCCAAGGTGCAGGGCGACTGCTACGCCGGCGGCATGGGCCTGGTTGCAGCCTGCGACATCGTGGTGGCCGCCGAAGGAGTAAACTTCTGCCTGTCCGAAGTGAAGCTGGGGCTGATCCCGGCGACGATTTCGCCCTACGTGATCAAGGCGATGGGCGAGCAGGCCGCGCGCCGCTACTTTATTACCGCCGAACGTTTCGACGCCGCCGCGGCCGCGCGCATGGGCTTTGCCCACGAAGTCGTGACCATGGAGGCGCTCGACGCCACCGTGGCCGGCATCGTCAAGTCGCTGGTCTCGAACAGCCCGCACGCGGTGATGGAAGCGAAAAAGCTGGTGCGCGAAGTGGTCGGCAAGCCGGCGGACGAGGCGATGGTGTTCGACACCGCCCAGCGCATCGCGGCCATCCGCGCTTCGGACGAGGGACGCGAGGGCGTTTCTTCCTTCCTGGAGAAGCGCAAGCCGTCATGGCTGAACTAGAGAAGCATTGGATTCATTTTGAAGCATCAAACATCGTCCGACTGGATCGCACGCAGCCTGCGCAGCGTGTGGCACCCCTGCACGCAAATGCAGCACCACGAGGAAGTGCCGCTGATCGCGGTCAGCCACGGCAAGGGTCCGTGGCTGGTTGACCACGAGGGCAAACGCTACCTGGACGGCATCAGCTCGTGGTGGGTGAATTTGTTCGGGCACGCCAACCCGCGCATCAACGCGGCACTGAAGGACCAGCTCGACAAGCTCGAGCACGCGATGCTGGCCGGCTTTACCCACGAGCCGGTGATCGAACTGTCGGAACAGCTGGCCGCCCTCACCGGCCACGCGCTGGGCCACGCCTTTTACGCGTCCGACGGCGCCTCGGCGGTCGAGATCGCGATGAAGATGAGTTTCCATAGCTGGCGCAACGCCGGTTATCCGAATAAACAGGAATTCGTCTGCCTGCAGGGCAGCTACCATGGCGAGACCATGGGCGCGCTGTCGGTCACCGACGTCCCGCTGTTCAAGGACGCCTACGGCCCGCTGCTGCGCGCGTCGCACGTGGTGGCCTCGCCGGATGCACGCAATGCCGTCGATGGCGAATCCGCGCAGGACGTGGCGCGCCGCGCGCTGAAGGATGTGGAAAAGTTATTTGAAGAGCGTGGCGAGAAGATCGCCGCCATCATCGTCGAACCGCTGGTGCAGTGCGCCACCGGCATGGCGATGTACGACCCGCTCTACCTGGAACGGCTGCGCGAGCTGTGCGACCGCCACCACGTGCACCTGATCGCCGACGAGATCGCGGTCGGCTGCGGCCGTACCGGCACCTTCTTCGCCTGCGAGCAAGCCGCGATCTGGCCCGACTTCCTGTGCCTGTCGAAAGGCATCAGCGGCGGCTACCTGCCGCTGTCGCTGGTCCTGTCCACCGACGAGATCTACCAGGCCTTCTACAGCGAGGACATCACGCGCGGCTTCCTGCACTCGCATTCCTACACCGGCAATCCGCTGGCCTGCCGCGCCGCGCTGGCCACGCTGCAGATCTTCCAGGACGACGACGTGTTGAACCGCAACCGCGAACTGGCGACCAAGCTGACGGTGGCGCTGGCGCCGCTGGCCGAGCACGCGCGCGTGCGCCACTTCCGCCAGCGCGGCATGATCTTCGCGTTCGACGCGGTCGAGCCCGATGCGGCGCGCGCCTCCACTTTTTCGCGCCGCTTCTTCACCGAGGCTCTTGAACAGGAACTGCTGCTGCGTCCGATCGGCCGCACCGTCTACATGATGCCGCCGTATGTGCTGAACGACGAGGAGATCGAACTCCTCGCCATCCGCACGCAAAGCGTGTTCGAGTCGGTGATCGGGTCGTGAGCATGGACCTGATCGACAAGGTGCAGGGCAAGCTGGCGGCGCTCGATGCGCAGAGCCTGACACGCCGGCGCCGCATCGCCGACACGGCCTGCGCGCCGCAGCAGACCGTGGATGGCCGCGCCATGCTGGCCTTTTGCAGCAACGATTACCTGGGCCTGGCCGCGCACCCGCGCGTGGTGGAAGCGCTGCGCGAAGGCGCGCATTTGTACGGCGCCGGCAGCGGCGCCTCGCACCTGATCAGCGGGCACAGTCGCGCGCATGCGCTGCTGGAAGAACGCCTCGCCGCTTTCGCCGCGCCGAGCCTGGTCGATGCGCGCGCCCTGTATTTCAGCACCGGCTACATGGCGAATCTCGCGGTCTTGACGGCGCTGGGCGCGGACGCCGACGCGATGATCTTTTCGGAAGCGCTGAACCACGCCTCCCTGATCGACGGCGCCCGCCTGGCGCGTGCGAATGTGTGCGTCTACCCGCATGGCGACGTCGAGGCATTGCGTGCGCAGCTGGCGGCGAGCAGCGCCAGCACGAAAATCGTCGTCACCGACAGCGTCTTCAGCATGGATGGCGACCTGGCGCCGCTGCCCGCCTTGCTGGCCCTGTGCGAACAGCACGGCGCCTGGCTGGTGGTCGACGACGCCCACGGCTTCGGGGTGCTCGGCGCCAAAGGGAGCGGCGCGCTCGAACACTTCGGATTGCGCTCGCCGAACCTGGTGTATGTCGGCACGCTGGGCAAGGCCGCCGGCGTCTCCGGCGCCTTTATCGCGGCGCATGCCAGCGTGATCGAGCTGATGATCCAGCGCGCACGGCCCTACATCTACACCACGGCCTCGCCGCCGGCGATCGCCCATGCGCTGCTCGCCAGCCTGGACATCATCGCAGGCGAGGAGGGTGCAAGCCTGCGTGCGCAGCTGGCCGCATTGATCGCGCAGCTCGATGGCGAACTGCGGCTGGCGCGCTGGCAGCGTCCGGTGTCGCACACGGCGATCCAGCCGATCGTCATCGGCGCCAACGAGGAAGCGCTGCGCGTGGCGGCCAGCCTGCATGCGCAGGGCCTGTGGGTGCCGGCAATCCGCCCGCCCACGGTGCCGGCGAATACCGCGCGCCTGCGCATCACGCTGTCGGCGGCGCATACTGCCGGACAGGTCGCGCAACTGGCGCAGGCCATCAACCAACTGGAGGCCATGTGAGCCGCAACCTGACCGAACCCCAGGACCCGGCGGCCGACGCCGCCATCGCACCGGTGCTGGCGCCCCCCGAGCCGGAATCAAGCCTGGCGCCGGCGCCGCTGGACGCCCTGGCCGCCGAGGGCATCCCCTCGCGCTTCTGCTGCTTCGTCACCGGCACCGACACCGAGATCGGCAAGACCCTGGTCTCCGCCGCGATCCTGCACAAGCTCGTGGCCAGTGGCCAGCGCGCCTGCGGCATGAAGCCGGTCGCCGCCGGCGCCGAACTGCGTGACGGCGCGCTGCACAACGACGACGCCGACATGCTGATCGCCGCCGGCAACGTGCACCTGCCGCAGAACATCACCACGCCCTTCATGCTGCGCGAACCGGCGGCGCCGCACATCGCCGCCGCTTTGGAGGGCGTGACCATCGAAGCGGTGCCGATCCTGGCCGCCTACACCGAAGTCCTGGCCGCGTCCGACGCGGTGGTGGTCGAGGGCGTGGGCGGTTTCCGTGTGCCCTTCAACGATACCTTCGACAGCGCCGACCTGGCCGCCCAGCTGAACCTGCCGGTGATCCTGGTGGTCGGCGTGCGCCTGGGCTGCATCAGCCACGCCCTGCTGACGGTCGAAGCCATCGTCGCGCGCGGGCTGGTGCTGGCCGGCTGGGTGGCCAACACGGCGGACCCGGACATGCGCTTCTTCGACGAGAATATCGAGGCTTTGGAAGCGCGCATTCCGGCCCCCCTGCTCGGCGTCGTGCCGCGCCTCGAACAAGCCACTGCCGCGAACGCGGCCCAATTCATCGATCTCGCGGGACTGCCGGGCTGGCCGTCGTCGCGAGGCTCTGCTTCAAATTAAGGAAACACCATGAACGCACCCCACAACACCGTCGCCCTGCACCGCCCAACCGCCGCCATCACCGAGCGTCCTGACGCCACCTGGCCGCTGGCCGACGTCCTGGCCCTGTTCGAACTGCCGTTCAACGAGCTGATGTTCCGCGCCCAGCAGGCGCACCGCGCCCACTTCCCGGACGGCGACGTCGAACTGGCCACGCTGCTGTCGATCAAGACCGGCGGCTGCGAGGAAGACTGCGGCTACTGCCCGCAAGCGGCGCGCTACGACACCGGCGTCGAGGCCAAGAAGATCCTCGACATCGACACCGTGCTCGACGCCGCGCGCCAGGCCAAAGCCAGCGGCGCCACCCGCTTCTGCATGGGCGCCGCCTGGCGCAGCCCGAAAGAGCGCGACATGGAAAAGGTCGAGCAGATGGTGCGCGAAGTGAAAGCGCTGGGCATGGAAACCTGCGCCACCCTGGGCATGCTGGAAGAAGGCCAGGCCGAGCAGCTGAAAAAAGCGGGCCTGGACTTCTACAACCACAACATCGACACCGCGCCCGACTTCTATAACAACGTGATCTCGACCCGCGAGTACCAGGACCGCCTGGACACGCTGGGCCGCGTGCGCAACGCCGGCCTGAAGGTCTGCTGCGGCGGCATCGTCGGCATGGGCGAGACGCGCGAACAGCGCGCCGGCCTGCTGGCCCAGCTGGCCAACCTGAACCCCTACCCGGAATCGGTGCCGGTGAACCACCTGGTGCAGGTGGAAGGCACGCCGCTGCACGGCCTGGAAGCGCTCGACCCGCTGGAATTCGTGCGTACCATCGCGGTCGCCCGCATCATCATGCCGGAAGCGCGCGTGCGCCTGTCGGCAGGCCGCCGCCAACTGGGTGAAGCGGTGCAGGCGATGTGCTTCATGGCCGGTGCAAATTCCATCTTCTATGGCGACAAGCTGCTCACCACCGGCAACCCGGAAGCCGAAGACGACCGCACGCTGCTGGCGAAACTGGGCCTGAAGACCCGCTCGGCCACGCTGGAGTCGGCGCCGAAGGAAGCCTGCGGCTGCTAAGCCGTTCCAGCCCGCGCCCGACCGATCAACATCAAAAACTATAAAGCGAGACAAACGCATGTTCACCAAGATCCTCATCGCCAACCGTGGCGAAATCGCCTGCCGTGTGGCCGCTACCGCGCGCCGCATGGGCATCCGCACCGTCGCCGTGTATTCCGAAGCGGACGCCGGCTCGAAACACGTGGCGGTCTGCGATGAGGCGGTGTTGATCGGGCCGGCGCCGGCCAAGGAAAGCTACCTGCGAGGGCAAAAGATCATCGAGGTCGCGCTGGCCACCGGCGCCCAGGCCATCCATCCGGGCTACGGCTTCCTGTCGGAGAACGCGGAGTTCGCCGAGGCTGTCGAGGCGGCCGGGATGGTCTTCATCGGCCCGCCGGGTTCCTCGATGCGCGCGATGGGCTCGAAGTCCGCTGCGAAGGGGCTGATGGAAGGCGCGAACGTGCCGCTGGTGCCGGGCTACCACGGCGAAAACCAGGATCCCGGATTCTTGCGCGAGCAGGCCGACCGCATCGGCTACCCGGTGCTGCTGAAAGCCAGCGCCGGCGGCGGCGGCAAGGGCATGCGCGTGGTCGAGCGCAGCGAGGATTTCGTCGCCGCGCTCGGCTCCTGCAAGCGCGAAGCGATCAGCTCTTTCGGCGACGACAAGGTGCTGGTCGAGAAATACCTGACCCGTCCGCGCCACATCGAGATCCAGGTGTTTGCCGACAAACTCGGCAACTGCGTCTACCTGCACGAGCGCGACTGCTCGGTGCAGCGCCGCCACCAGAAGGTGCTGGAAGAAGCGCCGGCGCCGGGCATGACGCTCGAGCGCCGCAGGGCCATGGGCGAAGCGGCGGTGAATGCGGCGCGCGCGGTGAATTATGTCGGCGCGGGTACGGTGGAATTCATCGCCAACCAGGACGGCTCGTTCTACTTCATGGAGATGAACACCCGCCTGCAGGTGGAGCATCCGGTGACGGAAATGATCACCGGGACCGACCTGGTGGAATGGCAGCTGCGCGTGGCGGCCGGCCAGCCGCTGCCGAAACAGCAGCACGAACTGGCGATCCACGGCCACGCGATCGAGGCGCGCGTCTATGCCGAGAATCCGGAGAAGGGCTTCCTGCCGTCGATCGGCACGCTGCGCCACATGGACACGCCGCGGGCGGTGAGCTTCGAGCTGGGCGGCACGGCGGGCGTGGAGCCGGCTGCGGTGCGCATCGATTCCGGCGTGCGCGAGGGCGATGCGATTTCGCCTTTCTACGATCCGATGATCGCCAAACTGATCGTCTGGGGCGCGGACCGCACGCAAGCGCTGGCGCGGCTGTCGCAAGCCCTGAGCGAGTTCCAGATTGTCGGGCTGGCGACCAACATCGCCTTTTTGAAGCGCCTCGTTGAAGGCGAAGCTTTCTCGACGGCCGACCTGGATACGGGCCTGATCGAACGTAATGGGGCCTCGCTGTTCCCGGCCGCGCAAGGCGCACCGGCCGGCGCGCTGGCACTGGCGGCCGTGGCCCTGATCGAGGCCGAACAGGGGCAGTCGCGTGGCGCCTCGCGCATCGCCAGCGACCCGTGGGGCCAGGCCGGAGGCTGGCGCTTGAACGGCGACTACCGCCGCCTGCTGTCGTTCAGCGACGAGCATGCGGCCGGCCAGGACGGCGGCGCCTACAAGGTCGGCGTGGTTTACCGCCAGCAGGGCTGGGAACTCGAGGTCGACGGCGCCAGACTAGCCTTGACCAAGCTGGCCGGCGACGGTGCGGCGCTGTCGATCCGACTGGGCGAACAATCCATGCACGGGAATGTGCGCCGCGACGGCGAGTTGTTCCACGTGTTCACGGGCGGCGAACACCACACGCTGTCCTACCAGGACCCGATGGCGCACGCCGGCGAGGCGGAAGCGGCCGGTGGCCGCCTGACCGCGCCGATGCCGGGCAAGGTGGTGGCCGTGATGGCCGAAGCCGGCCAGGAAGTGAAGAAGGGCGAGCCGCTGGTGATCATGGAAGCGATGAAGATGGAACATACCATCGCCGCACCAAGCGACGGCCTGGTGGAAGAGGTGCTGTACGCGGTCGGCGACCAGGTGGCGGACGGCGCGCCGCTGCTGGCGTTCAAGGCGGCGGCGTAAAACCATGCGCATCCTGCTGGTCCGCGGCGATGGCCAGACCGGCGCATGGGCCGAGGACGTTGCGCGCCTGCTGCCCGGAGTGGAGACGCTCGCGTGGCGCGAAGGCGAGGCCGTGCCGGCCTGCGACTATGCGGTGCTGTGGAATCCGGCCGCCAGCCTGCTGGCGCAGCTGTCCGGCATAAAAGCCATCTTCCTGATGGGCGCCGGCGCCGACGCGGTGCTGAAGCTCGGCGACGCCTTGCCCCAGGTGCCGCTGGTGCGCCTGGGCGACGCCGGCATGGCGGTGCAGATGGCGGAGTATGTGGCGTATGCCACGCTGCGCTACTTCCGCCGTTTCGACGAGTACGAGGAGCAGGCGCGCCACGGGCTGTGGGCGCCGCTGCCGGCGTACGAGAAACAGGACTTCACGGTCGGCGTCATGGGCCTCGGCAAGCTGGGCCTGCGCGTGGTGGAGACCCTGCGCGGCTTCGGCTTTCCGGTGCGCGGCTGGAGCCGCACGCCCAAGGACTTGCCGGGCGTGGACTGCTACGCCGGCATGGCGTCGCTCGACGAATTCTTGCGCGGCACGCGGGTGCTGGTGTCGCTGCTGCCGCTCACGCTTGATACCAACAATTTGCTCGACCGCCGGCGCCTGGCCACGCTGCCGCAGGGCGCCTACCTGATCAACGTCGCGCGCGGCGCCCAGGTGGCCGAGCCGGATTTGCTCACCCTGATCCGCTCCGGCCACATCGCGGGCGCCACGCTCGACGTGTTCCGCAACGAACCACTGCCGGCCCCGCACCCGTTCTGGGAAGAGCCGCGCATCACGATCACGCCGCACATCTCCGCGCTCACCGTGCGCGAGGAAGCGGTACGCCAGATCATCGCTAAAATCGCCGCCTTCGAGGCGGATCAACCGGTTGACGACATCGTCGACCGTCAACTGGGATACTGAACATGAATACGCTGCCGAAGAAGGTCAAGATCGTCGAAGTCGGTCCACGCGACGGCCTGCAGAACGAAAAGGAGACCATCAGCGCCGATGTGAAAGTCGAGCTGGTCGACCGTTTGTCGCGCGCCGGATTTGCGAACGTGGAAGCGGCGTCCTTCGTGTCGCCGAAGTGGGTGCCGCAGATGGCCACCAGCGCCGAGGTGATGGCGCGCATCACGCGCCTGCCCGGCACGATTTATTCCGCGCTGACGCCGAACATGCAGGGCTTCGAGGCGGCGCTGGCGGCGAAAGCCGATGAAGTGGTGATCTTCGGCTCGGCCTCGGAGGCGTTCTCGCAAAAGAACATCAACTGCTCGATCGCCGAATCGATCGCCCGTTTCGAACCGGTGGCGCGCGCCGCCAGGGCGAATGGCATCCGCCTGCGCGGCAGCATCAGCACCGCGTTCGGCTGTCCTTACCAGGGCGAGGTGCCCCTGGCGGCCGTGGCCGACGTGGTGCGCCGCATGCGCGACCTCGGCTGCGATGAGATCGACATCGCCGACACCATCGGCGTCTCGACCGCGCGCAAGACCCAGGACGTGATGCTGGCGGCGGCGCGCGAGTTTCCGCTGCAGCAGCTGAGCGGGCACTTCCACGACACCTACGGCCAGGCGCTGGCCAACATCTACGCCAGCCTGGAAGTGGGCGTGCAGATCTTCCACTCGTCGGTGTCGGGCCTCGGCGGCTGCCCGTATGCGAAGGGCGCGACCGGGAACGTTGCGACCGAGGATGTGGTCTATATGCTCAATGGCCTGGGCATCGAGACCGGGATCGACCTCGACCAGGTGGTGGATGCGGGGCAGTTCATTTCGCAGCAGCTGGGACGCAAGGGCGCGAGCCGCGCCGGGAATGCGATCCTGGCGAAGCGGGCTGGTTGAACTACCGAAACGCGACGGTACTCGCTAAGCATGCGCAGGTAGGTGGGCACGGAGCGCCCACCCTGCATTTTCACCGCTGTGGGTAAAAAACAGCCACGTAAACGAAAAAAGCCGACAACTTTCGCTGTCGGCTTCTCTCTTAATACTGGTCGGAGTACAAGGATTCGAACCTTGGACCCCCTGGTCCCAAACCAGGTGCGCTACCGGGCTGCGCTACACTCCGAAGACATCAATAATATCCGCTGGCGGCGTTTCGGTCAAGTTGACGTGAGAAAATAACTGAACTTTCCGAGGATGGCGTAGGCGACAGGAGCATGAATGGTAAGTAGCGTCATGACAGGCAGGGATGCCCTCAGCCCCGAGGAGCGCCGCCGCATGCAGCGCGTGATGCTGGGGGTGGCGGTGTCGATCGTGGCGCACACGGTGCTGCTGTTTGCCTGGCGGGGAGGTTTCCGTCCCGCCGACGTGTCCGCGCCACCGCAGCCGATCGCGGTACGGATCCAGCCGCCGCCAGCGCCACCCGTTGCGATACCGGAACCACCGCCACCGCCACCGCCTCGGACCGAGCGCCCCGCACCCGTCAAGAAGCCTGTGACGCCGCGGCCCGTGATCGCCGTCCCGCCCGAACCCAGCCGCGCGGCAGGGCCCGATCCCTTTGTGGTCGAGCAGCCGGACACCCCAGCGCCAGCGGAGACGCCGCGCTTCGACCTCGACGCCGCCAAGCGCAGCGCCCGCAGCCTTGCCAACTTGCGCGATCCGGCGAAAGACGGCACGGCGGTTGGGCAATTTCCTGAAAAGCCGCTGGAGACGGAAACCAAGGCGGCGCGTTTGATTGGCGCCGCGAAACGGCGCAATTGCAAGGATGGCTTGCCGGGCGGCTTGCTGGCGCCGCTGCTCCTGTTGGCGGACAAGAAGGATAGCGGGTGCAAATGGTGAGGCGGCAGCGTGGGCGTTCAACCAGCGCCGACCTACAAGCCTACTCGCCCTTGATCTGCAAGGCGCGCTCATACAGCGCATTCTTCTTGCGCCCCGTGATCTGCGCCGCCAGGTTCGCCGCCTGCTTCACCGAGCACTCGGTCAGCAGGATCTGCAGGATGCGTTCCGCTTCCACATCCGCCGCATCGGTCTCGACGGTCGCGCCTTCCACCAGCACCACGAACTCGCCGCGTTCCCGATGCTGGTCCGCCTTGACCCAGGCCAGCGCCTCGCCCAGCGTGCAGCGGTGCACCTCCTCGAACAGCTTGGTTAGCTCGCGCGCGAACACCACTTGGCGCGTCGGCTCGAATACAGCCAGCAAGCCTTCCACGCAATCGACGATCCGGTGCGGCGCTTCGTAGACGACCAGGGTGGCCGGCTCGCGCACCAACGCCTGCAAGGCGGCCTCGCGCTGCTTGGCCTTGGCCGGCAGGAAGCCGACGAAATTGAAACGGTCATTCACCAGCCCGCCCGCCGACAGCGCGGTCACCGACGCCGACGCGCCCGGCAGCGGCAGCACGCGCAGGCCGGCGGTGCGCACGGCGTCGACGATGCGCGCGCCCGGATCGGACACGGCCGGCGTACCGGCATCCGATACCAGCGCCACGCGCTCGCCGGCTTGCAGGCGGGCGATCAGTTTATCGGCCACTTCGCGCTCGTTGTGCTGGTGCGCGGCGACCATCTGCTTGTTCAAACCGTAACGGGTGAGCAGGGCGCCGGTTTTGCGCGTATCCTCACAAGCGACCACGTCGGCCAGCGCCAGCAGGTGCAATGCGCGCAGGGTGATGTCGGTTGCATTACCGATCGGGGTGGCCACGACGTACAGCGTTGCGGTAGGATAGGACTGTTGAGCTGCCTCGGCCATTACTGGCAGCTTGGCAATGTCGATGGACTGGTTGTCGGTCATGTTGGAGATACGATGCTCGTGAATAGTCTGAAGGGCCTGCTTGTTGCTACCGCCGCCGCCACGCTGGCCGGCTGCGCCAGCACGCCCCTGCCACCGGATCTGGGATGCGGCGTACCGGGCGGATTGTGCGCGCCCGCAGAGCCAAACACAAGTGCGCCACGCCCGCCGCTCCCGCCCGAACCCGCCCCGGCGCCGCGTTCGGAAACGCGCACCATCCCGATCGAGCTGTATCCGCGCGAAGATGGCGGACAAGCCGCCGTGCCCGGTGCGCAGGCGCGCGTGGCCCTGCTGCTGCCGCTGCAATCGAACGCGCTGGCCAAGGCCGCCGAAGCCGTGCGCGCCGGCTTCCTGGCCGGCCACGAGCGCGACGGCGCCGGCATCGAGGTCCAGGTCGTCCCCAGCGGCGACTCGGCCGAAGACACGCTGCGCGCCTACGCCCGCGCCGCCGAACAGAACGACATCGTGGTCGGCCCGCTGGCGCGCTCGGCCGTTGCCGCCGTGGCCAACAGCAATGTGGTCACCAAGCCGACGGTCGCCCTGAACCACCCGCAAATCGACCGGCCCCTGCCGCCGCAAATGCTGGTCATCGGCCTCTCGCTGGAAGAAGAAGCGCGCCAAGTGGCCGAATGGGCCGCCCAGGAGCAACCTGCCGGCCGCGCCCTCGTACTGGGCGGCAGCGCCGCCTGGCAGCAGCGCAGCGTCGGCGCGTTCACCTCGCGCTGGTCGCGCCTGGGGCGCAACAACGCCACCGTCGAACTGCCGGTGCTCGATGGCTATGTCGACGCGAATGCCCTGGCCGAGCTGCGCAAGCGCCTGGAAATCGACCGTCCGGACCTGGTCTTTGCCGCCCTCGACGCCAGCCAGCTGCGCCAGGTGCGCAGCGCCCTCGGCACCTCGCTGCCGACCTATGCCGTCTCGGCCGCCAACCCGGGCCGCACCGCTGGCGCCGGCTGGCCCGAACTCGACGGCGTGCGCATGCTCGACCTGCCCTGGACCATCCAGCCCGAGCACCCGCAGGTGATGGTGTATCCGCGCCCGGTGGATGCCGACACCCTCGACATGCAGCGCCTGTACGCGCTCGGCATCGACGCCTTTCGCGTGGCGCGCGAAGTCGCCCAGCATCCGCGCGGCGATTTCGAGCTGGACGGCGTCACCGGCCGCCTGTCCGTGCGCATGAACAATGGCGCCTACTCCATGCGGCGCCAGGAAGCCGCCGCCGTCTACCGCGACGGCCTCGGTTTCGAAGCGGTGGCGACCAGGCCATGACATGCCGGCGCGCCTGTCCCCGAAGCAGTCCCAGGGCCGCGACTGGGAACAGACCGCGCTGCGCTACCTGAAGCGCCAGGGCCTGTCGTTTATCGAGGCCAATTTCACCTGCAAGGGCGGCGAGATCGACCTGATCATGCGCGACGGCGACACCCTCGTCTTCGTCGAAGTGCGCCAGCGCGCCGGCACGGCGCACGGCGGCGCGGCCGCCAGCATCACCCCCGCCAAGATCCGGCGCCTGGTACGCGCCGCCCAGGTCTATTTGCTGCGCTTCCCGTGCCTGCCGCCCTGCCGCTTCGACGTGGTCGCCATCGATGGCGAGCAACTCGAATGGCTACGGAATGCCATCCAAACTTAAGTGCCAGTTAACTGTGCACGAAGTGTAAGCAAATTTAAAAACGGTTTGTCCGTCCCCCCTTTCCACTGCACTATAATCGTCGGCTATGAACACTCAACGCATCCTCGCTCACTTCCAGGAGAGCGCCGATCTCAAACTGAAGTCGGCCGCCGCCCTGTCCGCCCCTATTTCGCAGGCGGTTGAACTGATGTTCAGCGCCCTGTCCAACGGCAACAAGATCCTGGCCTGCGGGAATGGCGGTTCCGCCGCCGACTGCCAGCATTTCGCCGCCGAACTCGTTGGCCGCTTCGAGCGCGAGCGCTTTCCGCTGCCCGCCATCGCCCTGACCACCGACACCTCGATCCTGACCGCGGTCGGCAACGACTACAGCTTCCGCGAGATTTTCTCGAAGCAGGTGCAGGCCTTCGGCCAGGCTGGCGACATCCTGCTGGCGATCTCGACCTCGGGCAATTCGGCCAACGTGCTGGCCGCCGTCGAAGCGGCGCTCGAACGCGAGATGCGCGTGGTGGCGTTCACCGGCAAGGACGGCGGCGCGCTGGCCAAGCTGCTGACCGACGCCGACGTGCACATCAACGTGCAACATAGCCGCACCGCGCGCATCCAGGAAGTCCACCTGGTCGCCATCCATTGCATTTGCGACGGCATCGACGTTGCGCTTTTCGGAGGAGACGAGAATGAGTAAGACTGGCCAGGCCCTGAAGGGTCCGTTGACGAAGGCAATCCTGTGCGTTGCACTGCTGGGCTCGCTCCAGGGCTGCGTGCCGCTGGTCGTGGGCGGCGCCGCCTTTGGTGCGGCCTCGACCATGGACCGCCGCACGCTGGGCGCCCAGACCGAAGACAAGTCGATCACCGTGAAAGCCGAAGTGCAGGTGCCGAAGCTGGTCGGCAGCGCCGGCCACGTCAACATCGCCAGTTTCAACCGCAAGGTGCTGCTGACCGGCGAAGTGCGCGACGAAGCCATGAAGGCGGCGGTCGAGCGCGAAGTACGCGGCATCGAGAACGTGGTGTCGGTGATCAACGAACTGGCGGTCGCCGGTCCGTCGAGCTACACCTCGCGCTCCTCGGACGCCCTGATCACCACCAACGTCAAGGGCAGCCTGGTCGAAATGAAAACCATTTCGGCGACCTCGTTCAAGGTGGTCACCGAGCGCGGCACCGTCTACCTGATGGGCCGCGTGACCCAGCGCGAAGGCGACCTCGGCGCGAAGATCGCCCAGAGCGTGTCCGGCGTCCAGCGCGTGGTCAAGATCTTTGAATACATTACCGAAGAAGAATTGCGCAGCCAATATCCGCAGTCTTCGTCGGTCGCCCTGTAAGGCCATGGGCAGCGCCGCCTCCCGTTCCTGGATCAAGCCCGCGGCGGCCGCCGCGGTCGTGCTCGCGCTGGCGGGCGTCGGCTATGCCACGCTCAGCAGCCGGGAGACGGCGCCCGATGTCACCTTCATCAGCATCGCCGGCGACAAGGTCAGCACCCAGGCGCTGCGCGGCAAGGTGGTGATGGTGAATTTCTGGGCCACCTCGTGCACCACCTGCGTGCACGAGATGCCGGCGATGGTCGACACCTATAACAAGTTCAAGGGCCAGGGCCTGGAGTTCGTCGCCGTGGCCATGCAGTACGACCCGCCCAACTATGTGGTCAACTTCACCGAAACGCGCAAGCTGCCCTTCATCGTGGCGCTCGATTCGGGCGGCGACATCGCCAAGTCCTTCGGCGACGTGACGCTGACGCCGACCACCTTTGTCATCGGCAAGGATGGCGCCGTCCTGAAGCGCTATGTCGGCGAACCCGACTTTTCCCAGCTGCACGCCCTGCTGCAAAAGGCGCTGGCTGCCGGCTGAAGCCGCTTGGCGCAGCCGTGCTCGCCTTGCCGGCTTTCTCATCCCTGATTACACTTGGCTTGGAGGCGTTATGCGTCAATGCCACAGCACGCCTGACTTAGCGCAAGCCTGGTGCATCTGAATCGTCCAAGCTTGATGCGGTCGCTGCGCCCCTACCTTGGCGCATGCTCGCAAAGGAGATTCAATGGCTCACTTACTTCGCAGGATAGCCGGCCTCGCCACGCTGTGTGCGCTGGCCGGCTGCGCGGGGCAGGCACGCAAGGCCGATGCCGTCCTGCATTACCAGCACGTGGCCAACGCGCACGAAATCCGCTTTACCAACCCGATCGCGCTGTCGGCGGCCTTGTACCGCGTGGGTTATCTGGCGCCGGTCGATTCACAAGGTTTCTGGGCCATTTTCCTGCTGTGTAATGTCGACGTCGCCGCGCATGCGCGGCGCGGCTTCCAGTACAACGTCGGGCAGTTCCGGGTGGCGTATGGCGGACGCGAACTCGGCGGCTTGCCGCCCTACAGCTTGCGCTACCAGGGCCAGGCCGACCTGAACAACGACGGCGACCGCCTGCCCATCCTCGATGCGATCGCCGCCGAAATCCAGGAAGGCCCGCCCGCGCAAATCTTCCATACCGGCTTTTATGCCGGCCTGAATTACCGTTTTGCGGTATTCATCCCGAAGGCGCTGGACGGCTATGCGGGCGAGCAATTGCAGCTCAGTTACCAGGGCCAGCCAGCCATTTTGGTGGGCAATGGCAAGTCGCCGTCGGACTTGCCGGCCGTGGGCGGCGCGTCGGACGGCGTGGCGGCGGCCTGCCTGCCACCCTGATCAGGCCGCTTTTGGGTACAGGATCATCTGCGTGCAGCGGAACAGGGCGATCGTCTTGCCGTTGGCCTCGTCGGTCACCGTCACGTCCCAGACTTGCGTGGTGCGGCCCAGGTGGGCGGGCGTGGCCACGGCCGCGATCGCGCCGTCGCGTGCGGTGCCGAGGTGGTTCGATTTCAGCTCGATGGTAGTAAAACTGTGCGCGCCTTCGGGCAGGTGGGCCATGCAGGCGTAGCCGGCGGCAGTGTCGGCCAGGGTCACGACGCTGCCGGCGTGCAGGTAGCCGTTCGGGGCCAGCAACTGCTGGCGCACCGGCAGGCGGGCGGCGACGCGGTTTTCGGCGATTTCCTGGATCTCGATGCCCAGGTAGCCGGGCAGGGTGTTGGCGCCGCGTTGGTTGAAGACGTCGGGGGTGAGCTGGTTGTTCATGGTCGGTCGTGACGGATGAGAGAATTTGTCATCGTACACTGCGTGCCAGGCCTGCGGCGGAAACCCTGGGGTGGGCACGGGGTGCCCGCCCGACGTTCAAGCAAACAATGCGCTCAGCGCTCGCGCTACATCACGCGCGGCGTTTTTGCTTACCGCCACTCCCGCCTCCCTGCTTCTTGCGTGCGGCTGAATTTTGCTGCTGCAGCGTCGAGTCGACCCGCTCCGACGCTTCGCGCGCCAGCTTCTGCGCTTCCTCAATGCTGGGGAAAAAGTCCGGCTGGCGGTAGCCGAGCCAGGCGTAGGCCGAGTACAGGCGGCAGGTGTCTTCGACCTCCTGCAAGTTCATGAGGAACAGTTCCTGCGTATGCGGCTGCAGCTTGCAGATTTTTTTCCTGGCCAGCGACAGCGACCAATGTTCCCAGGCGCTCTGCAGCACCGGCACCCTGGTCGAGATCGGGACCAGGGACAGCATGAATTTCTCGGCCACCGACAGGGGCAGGGTGTCGAGCCATTCGGCGCGCTCGTTCTGTTCCTCGGTGATGCGCGGGTAGAAAAAGCCGTCCGGCACATCGATGTTGTGGACAAAGCGCTTCAGCAGTTTCACCAGGGAGGTTTCCCCGGTCACCGACGAAATACGGTGCAACTGCTCCAGCGATGGCGCCACCGAAAAACCGCTGGCCGGCACCGGTGGGATCTTTTCCTTCATCAGCGCGCGCATCACTTCGTGGGTGTCGTCATCGTAGCCGGCAACGAAACCTTCCTCGTGCACGCCATAGCGGCCCGCGCGGCCGGCGATCTGCCTGGCCAGCGCCGCCGAAATCTCTTCTTCCTCGTAGCCGTTGTATTTCACTGCCGTGGTCATCACGATGCGCGCGATCGGCATGTTCAGGCCCATCGCCAGGGCGTCGGTGCCGACCACGATGTCGGCCTGTCCCTCGCGGAAGCGCTCGGCCTGGGCGCGCCGCACTTCCGGCGACAAATTGCCGTAGACGGTGGCCACCGACAAGCCCTTTTCGGTGATCATGTCGCGCCACATCAGCACCTCGCGCCGCGAGAAGGCAATCACGGCGTCGCCGCGGCGCAGGTTGCCGAGCTTACGCACCGGCGAAGCTTCCATCGCCAGCGGCGCCATGCGTTTCAGCACATGCACCTCCAAAGGCACTTCCAGGCGCTCGGCCAGGGCCTCGATGGCGCGCCGCGCTTCGGGCGCCCCGACCAGGTAGACGGTATGTGCGGGCGCACCACAGACGGCCGCGGTCCAGGCGGCGCCGCGGTCGCGGTCGGCCAGCATCTGGATTTCGTCGATCACGGCCACTTCCACCGCTTTTTTCGTATCGAGCATCTCGACCGTGCTGGCGACGTGGGTGCTGCCCTCGGCGATGCGGCGTTCTTCGCCGGTGACCAGGCTTACCTTCAAGGCCTCGCCGTGCGGGCGGGCGGCCTGCAGGCGCTCGTAGTTTTCCAGCGCCAGCAAACGCAGCGGCGCCAGGTACACGCCGCTGGCGGCTTTCGCCAGCGCTTCCATCGCGCGGTGGGTCTTGCCGGAATTGGTGGGGCCGAGCAGGGCGATGAACTTGCGCGGCATGCGGCTGGCCACGTCGAAGGATTCCGGGTACTCCGCCAGGTTGATGCTTTCCTTGGTGCGCGCGGCGTGGCGCTCTTCCTGCTCGCGCTCGATGGCGTGCTCGACGCGCTGGCGGATGCGCTCGAACACGTATTCGGCCGGCTCCGAGGTTTCCAGCTCCTCGAGCACGCCCAGGAAGACGCGCGGATCGAACCCGGCATCGTCGGCCTGCTCGGCGATCTCGGCCACGAATTCCTCGGCGTCGAGCTGGAGTTCGGCCAGGGCCTTGTCGCCGGTGCGTTCCTCGATCAGGTCGCGCCGGGCCAGCGGATCGAGCTTGCGCCACTTGCTCGGCTTGGCCAGCACGCCGCGCGCCGGTACCAGCGCATAACGCACGCGCAGGCCGTGGTAGGCGACTTCGCCGGAAAAGCGCAGGAAGACGCGGCCTTCCATCTTGACCAGTTCGATGCCGCGTTCGGCCAGCTTCAGGTCTTGTTCGAGAAAGGCGTCGTCGCCGGTGCCGGCATCGTTGTCGGAAGGGTCGTTACGGGAGTTGCTCATGTGTGAAAACGGATGATGTCTGCTTGTTATCACTATAGCGCGGATGCGCCAGCCGACCCGTTCCGCATCCTGATGCCGTGAAAAAATCGCCATGGCGGCGACGCGCCTTGCCCTGACGTTTTTTTCACAAGCGCGCTGTTGGGTGCGCCAGCTGAAGCCTTGCGTGCATACAAATGTGTTGTAGTCGGCTCAAATATTTGACGAGTTCACATTTACGAGCAGAATGTTATTTTCCTGTAAGAAATTTTCAACTATAGTCTAGCGCTTTAGACCTGCCGCACTCCGTCCCCTCATGAAAAATAACCGGATCGGCCTTATCCTCGTCGTTTCCTCGCTGGCCGTGATCGCGCTGGTGATGTCCCTGTTGCTCAAGCGCCAGCATACCGAGCAGGCCGAGCAGGTGCGCGTGCAGGGCCTGGGCACGGTACGCTCGCTGGCCGCGCTGCCGGCCGCGGTGCTGCTGCCTCCGCCGGGCCAGCCCGGCGTGCTGGCGTCGCTGCTGGCCGGACGCGACAATCCCGACTTTGCCTACGCCGCCATCAGCGCCGAAGATGGCCGCAACCTGGCCGAAGTAGCCAGTCCCGGCGCCATCGTGCCGCCGGCCGCGCCCCTGGCGCTGGCCAGTTTCGACGAACGCGGCGTGGCCGCCGGCCAGAATGCGCGCGCGATCCGCGAGTTCCGCGGCCCGCTGGCCAGCGCCGACGCCCGCCTGCAGCTGCGCATCGGCTACTTCGTGCCGCAAGGCCCGCTCGACCTGAAGGACTTGCCCTTCTACGCCCTGATCGCGCTGGCCGTGTTCCTGCTCGTGCCCCTGATTTACATCGTGATCAAGCGCGAGATGGCGCCGCTGGCCGCCCTCGGCGAACAGCTGAAGGCTGTCAGCAAGAACCAGGCGCAACCCGTGCTCGAATTAAGTAGCGGCCAGGACGTGCGCGGCCTGGCCGGTAAGCTGAACCACTACCTCGACCACACCAGCGCCCGCATCCGCGAACTGGAACAGGACAGCATCGCCAGCATGGCCAGCGGCCGCCTGCTCGAATACGGCAGCAACAAGATGCAGGCGGTGCTGCAATGCCTGCCCGACGGCCTGCTGGTGCTGGACCCGGCCGGCGAAGTGACCTTCGCCACCGGGAAGATCGAGCCGCTGCTGGGCGTGCCGGTGGCCGAGGTGCTGTCGCAACCGGTCGAGGGCTGGTGCCGCGACCCGGAACTGCGTGCGATGCTGGCGCGCTTTCGCGGCGGCGGGCTCGATGCGCGCAGCCAGATGACGATCGAATTCAATCCGCTCGGCGTGCCCGGCAAGCGCCTGTGGGCCACGGCCCAGGCCCTGACCGGCCATGCGATGTCCTACGGCACCCTGGTGGTGCTGCGCGACGCCACCCGCGAACACCTGGCGCGCCAGGCCGGCAACGACTTCGTCGCCCACGTCGCGCACGAACTGAAGTCGCCGCTGAACGTGATCGGCATGTACGGCGAGATGCTGGCCGACGCCGGCATCGACGACCCGGCGCTGCGCGTGGAAGCGATCAACGTGATCCAGGACGAGGTCGAGCGCATGACTTCCCTGGTCAACAACCTGCTCAACGTGAGTAAACTCGAGATGGGCAGCATGCGCCCCGAGCGCCATCGCGTAAAGCTCGACGATTTGCTGCGCGACGCCTGGCAGCAGGCGCGTTCGCGCGCCGAAGCGAAGAACATCCGCCTCGAGCTGCAGGTGGCGCGCGACCTGGCGGCGGTATCGATCGACAAGGACATGTTCCGCATCGCCCTGAACAACCTGCTGAACAACGCCATCAAGTACAACGCCGCCGGCGGCAGCGTGGTGCTGGCGGCGGAGGAGGGCGACAGCGACGTCGTCATCGCGGTGCGCGACAGCGGCATCGGCATGACGGCGGAAGACCGCGAGCGCGTGACCGAGAAGTTCTTCCGCGTACGCGAGACCGGTGACGAGCAGCGCGGCGGTCACGGCCTCGGTCTCTACCTGAGCAACCAGATCGTCGAACTGCACCACGGCCGCCTGACGATCGAAAGCGAACTCGGACACGGCAGCGTGTTCTCCATCCACCTGAAGAAAATGCCGGCGCTGGCCGAAGGAGGCCAGGTCTTATGAAGAAAGCTATCCTGCTGGTCGACGACGAGCCGCACGTGATCCGCGTGCTGCGCCTGATGCTCGAGCGCGAAGGCTACGACGTCGCCACCGCCAACGACGGCAACGAGGCGCTGGGCAAGATGGCGGCACGCCGGCCCGACGTGATGGTGAGCGACATCCAGATGGCCGGCATGGATGGCCGCGAACTGTGCCGCACCGTGCGCGCACGCTATCCGGACGAGGCCTTCCCGATCTTCGTGATGACGTCGATGACGGCCTCCGAAGAACGCGAATGGGTACGCGAACTGGCGCAGGTCGAATTCCTCGAAAAGCCGCTCAGCCCACGCCAGCTGATCGCCCGCCTCACCACCTACTTCACCACCGCGGCCGCCGCGCAGGAGACCCCGCATGCATGATGCCCTGAACGACATCGACTTTTCCCGCCACGCGCGCTGGCTGCGCCGCACCACCGGCATCGATTACGACTTCGCGGTGTGCGCGCCGGATGGCGCGGTGCGCTGGCAGCAGCAGGCCGCGAGCGACATCGGCGCCTGGATCGCGGCCGGCATGGCAGCCGGCCTGGCCTGGGCCCAGGACGGCGACGGCATGCAGCGCCACGACCGCGAGGGCGCGACCCTGCTCTACATGGCCATGCACGGCAAGACCGGCCTGCTCGGCTACCTGGCGGTGCGGGTCGAGACGCCCGAGGCTGCGCCGACGGCCTGGGACGCGCTGGCCGAAACCTTCGAAGACATCGGCGCCGGCATCGCCGACGAAGCGGCGTCGCGGCGCGAACTGGACTCGATGGCGCTGGAACTCTCCGAGCGCTACGAAGAACTGCACCTCGTGTATGCGATCGACAAGACCGTGCAGCAGCTCGAACCGGGCGCCGATCTGTTCCAGCGCCTGCTGGGAAGCTGGGCCGAGCACATGGACGCCGACGTTGCCGCCTTCGTCAAGCCAGGCGAAAACCTGTGCGTGCATGCGACCAATCTGTCGGCGCCGATCCACAACCTCGACCTGGTGCTGGTCGAGATGCGCGGCGACCTGTATCGCTTTACCCACTCGGCGCGCGCCCCGATCGTCATCAACGACGTCAACGATCCGCGCCGCGCCTACATCTTCACCGACCTGCCTTTCAAGCTGCTGTGCTGCCCGGTGATCCACGACCGCAGCGTGGTGGCGATCCTGGTGCTGGCGAACCACCTGGCGAAGCCCGATTTTTCGAACAGCGACCGCAAGCTCGGCGAGCTGCTGGCGAACCAGCTGTCGGGCCTGTCGAAGATGTACGGCATGCTGGCCGAAACCCAGAAGTTCAACGACCAGATGGCGAACGCCCTGATCGAGGCGGTGGAAGCGAAGGACCCATACACGCGCGGCCACTCCGAGCGCGTGCACTACATCACCATGGAAATCGGCAAGGCGATGAACCTGGGGTCGCGCGACACCGACGACCTGTTCTGGGGTTCGCTGCTGCACGACGTCGGCAAGATCGGCATCCCGGACGCGGTGCTGTGCAAACCGGGCCGCCTGACCGCCGACGAGTTCACCTTCATCAAGGTACACCCCGAGCGCAGCTACGAGATCCTGCGCCACATCGACCGCCTGAAGGGCGCGGTGCCGGGCGCCCGCCACCACCAGGAAAAGTACGACGGCACCGGCTATCCGCATGGCCTGAAGGGCAACGATATCCCGCTGCACGCGCGCATCATCGCCGTGGCCGACACCTATGACTCCATCACCAGCTCGCGCGCCTACCGCGCCGGGCGTAGCCACGAAGTGGCGATGGCGGAAATCGCCCGCGTGGCCGGCAGCCAGCTCGACCCGGCCATCATCAAGGTGTTCGAAGACGTCTGCGCGGCCGAACCGGAGTGGATCGCGCGCTTCAACATCGCACGCGACCTGCCGGCGCAGCCACTGCAGGCGGCATAAGGCATGAGCGACGCCGTCACCCGCAGCCGGATCGGCTCGATGACCTACCTGGCGCCGTCGATGGCGCTGGTGGCGGCCGACGCCGTCGACGCGGTGGACAGCGCGATCGGCGAATGCATCGCCCAGCACCAGGTGAGCATCGTGCTCGACCTGGGCAAGGTGGCGCTGCTCTCGGGCCGCGCGCTGGAAATGATGACGCGCGCCGCGAACCGCCTGGGCGCACTCGGCGGCTGGCTGAAGCTGGCCTATCCGAGCCCGCTGCTGCTCGATATCCTGAACGTCACCGGCGTCTCCGAAAAGGTCGCCTTGTACGACGCACCGCAGGCGCAAGCGAAACCGCCGCGCGGGGCCGGCCAGCCGAAGCTGGGCGACATCCTGGTCGAACGCGGCATCGTCACCGCCGCCCAGGTGGCGGAGGCGGCGCGCCTGCAGGAGCAGACCGGCAAGCGCATGGGCCTGATCATGGTCGAGAAGAAGTGGCTGACCGAAGCCGCGCTGTTCCAGGCCCTGGCCGAGCAGCTCGACTTGCCCTTCGTCGGCCTGCGCGCCGGCCTGTACGACCCGGTGGCGGTGTCGCTGCTGGAGCGCGACGTGGCCAAGCGCCTGAACGTGATTCCGCTGTTCGTGGTCGAGAACACGCTGACGCTGGCCACCGGCGAACCGCAGGCGGTGCACAGCATCGACGAGATCCGCGCCCGCACCGGCTGCCGCATCCGCGTGGCGATGGCGCCGCCGGCGGACATCAACCGCGTGCGCGACGATGCCTACGGCGGCACCATGCCGGACTTCATCCACAGCGAAGCGAACGACCTGGAACTGGTGGACAGCCAGATCCCGGACGACTACACGCAGATCGACCAGATGGCCGGCGCCAGCCCGGTGATCAACATGGTCAACGCCGTGATCCAGCGCGCCATCCACGACAACGCCAGCGATATCCACATCGAGATCTCGCGCAACAAGTCGCGCATCCGCCTGCGCATCGACGGCATCCTGTACGAAGTGATGTCGCCGCGCGTCGAGCTGCATCCGGCGATCGTCTCGCGCCTGAAGGTGATGGCGCACCTGGACATCGCCGAGCGCCGCCTGCCGCAGGATGGCCGCATCCAGGTGATGACGCAAGGCCGCACGGTCGATCTGCGCTTCTCTTCGCTGCCCGGCATCTACGGCGAAAAGGTGGTGCTGCGCGTGCTCGATAAAAACCAGTCTATCCTCGATGTGGACAAGCTGGGCATGGAGCGCGGCACGGTCGATACCTTCAAGCGCCTGCTCGGGCGCAGCCATGGGCTGATCCTGGTCACCGGCCCCACCGGGAGCGGCAAGACGACCTCCTTGTACGCGGCGATCAACTACCTCAAAAGCATCGAGAAGAACATCGTCACGATCGAGGACCCGGTCGAGTACCAGCTGGACATCATCAACCAGAACCAGGTGAACGATGCCATCGGCCTGACCTTTCCGAAGATCCTGAAGCACGTGCTGCGCCAGGACCCGGACATCATCATGGTCGGCGAGATCCGCGACCGCCAGACCGCGGAGATCGCGGTCCAGGCGGCGCTGACCGGCCACCTGGTCCTGACCACCCTGCACACCAACGACACCCTGGGCGCGGTGGCGCGTTTGGTGGAGATGGGCGTCGAACCCTACCTGCTGTCGTCGGCCCTGATCGGCGTGATGGCGCAGCGCCTGGTGCGCCGCATCTGCCCGGCCTGCAAGACGGGCTACCTGGTGCCGCCCGGCGCGGCCCTGGCCTATGGCTGGAAGGGCGAGGGCAACCTGAAGCTGCAAAAGGGGCGCGGCTGCCCGTCCTGCTACGACTCGGGCTACAAGGGCCGCCTGGGCATCTACGAATTGCTGGAAGTGGGGGCCGATTTGCAGCGCATGATCGTGGCCAACACCAGCAAGGACGCGATGGCCCAGCACGTGGCCGGCAAGGGCCACCGCGACTTGTACGCCGACGGCATGGACCGCGCCTTTGGCGGCGACACCACGCCCGAGGAAATCGCGCGCGTCGTCCATTCGCTGTAAAGGGAACCGGATATGGCAATCGAATGGGATGACCAGCAAGCCGCTTCCGTACCGGCCAAGCCGGCAACGAAGCGCGCCGCCTTTTCCTTTGGACGCGACGCGCGCATCGGCAGCGCCGACCGCATGCTGTTCACCGAGCGCCTGGTGCTGCTGCTGGAAACCGGCGTCGCCCTGCACGACGCCCTGCGCGCGCTGCACGAGCAAAGCGACAAGCCGCGCCTGCGGGCCATCATCGGCCAGGTGGCGGACGACATCGTCGGCGGCCAGCGCTTTTCCGAGGCGCTGGCCAAGCACCCGGACCTGTTCCCATCCACCTACATCAACCTGATCGGCGCCAGCGAGGCGGGCGGCTTCCTGCCCGAGGTGCTCGAACAATTGGTCGACATGGACGAGAAGCAGGAAAGGCTGCGCAGCACCATCGTCTCGGCGCTGTCGTATCCCGGCTTCCTGGTCGTGTTCTCGGTGCTGGTGGTGGTGTTCATCCTGGTGTTCGTGTTCCCGAAATTCTCGGTGATGTTCACGTCGATCTACGACGAGCTGCCGTTCACGACCAAGGTCTTCATCTTCGCCAGCGAATTCCTGGTCAGGCATGGCCTGGTCTTCGGCGTGGGGGTGCTGGGCCTGGCCGGCGCGGCGCTGGCGGCCCTGCGCCGGCCGGACGCGCGCGCCTGGCTGGACCGCGCCAAGCTGCGCCTGCCGTACGTGAAGGACATCTTCATCAAGATCTACCTGACGCGCCTGATGCGCGTGATGGGCATTTCGCTGCAGCGCGGCGTGACCATCCTCGATACGCTCGGCGCCTGCCGCAACGTGATCCCGAACGCCGAGTTCCAGCGCTTCCTGGGCGAACTCGAGACCCAGGTGACCGAAGGACGCGGCATCGCGGCGGGCTTTCGCGACAGCCCGCTGATACCGGTCAGCGTGAAGCAGATGATCGATACCGGCGAAGCCACCGGCTCGCTGGGCAAGGTGATGGGACGCGTGGCCGACTTCTACGAACGCGACCTGACGCGCCAGCTGAATGCGCTGGCGAAGATGGCGGAACCGGTGATGCTGATGGTGATGGGCGTGCTGGTGGGGACGATTGTGACGTCGATCATCCTGCCGATCTTCAAAATGTCACGCGCGATTCACTGAAATGCAACAATCGCCAAATGTTAATGCGCGAAAGCAACTAAAATGCTGGCCGTCCGTGTTACTCTGCGTTGCTACTCGTTAAGTATTTGCCGTAAAGCAAACCAACCTTAACCCATTCTCTTACTAAAATGACCACTACTGTCCGCCACTACGCCGCCAAAGGCTTCACGCTCATCGAGCTTCTGATCGTCGTAATCATCATCGCCATCCTGGCGGCGATTGCGATTCCGCAGTTTTCGAATACTTCCAGCGATGCGCAGGAATCCGCACTGGACGCCAATCTGGCAACCGTGCGCTCGGCGATCGAGCTGTACCGCGTGCAGCACAACAATAAATACCCGAGCGTTGCCGTGTCGACCGGCGGCGGCACGCCCTGCACCACTGCCGGCGGCGTCGTCGGCACCGGCGATGTCAACTCCGACGCTGCTTTCCGTGAGCAGCTGACCGGCTTCTCTAACGCGGCCGGCGTCACCTGCTCCGTTTCCGCAGCAGGCTTCATCTACGGCCCTTACCTGCGCACGATGCCGAATGAGCCTGTAACGAACAACGCTGCAATCGTCGTGGTCACTGCTGCCAATGCCGCAGAGCCAAGCGCTGCCACTGGCGGCTGGCGCTTCAACAACGTGACCGGCAAGTTCCAGGCCAACAGCAACGCCGTGGGTCGCAATACCCAGGCGCTGTCCACGCACTAACCGCTCCGCCCGGCTTGTCGTGACTGGTGCGAGCAATCTTCACCGGCAAGCCGGCGTAACCCTGGCCGAGATGGTGCTGGTCATGGCCATCCTGGCCATCGCCGCCGCCGTCGCCATTCCCCGCGCCGATACCCAGACGGCCCTTGGCGCCGACGCCGCCGCCGGCGAAGTCGCCCGCGCCATCCGCTTCGCCCAGCGCGAAGCCGTCCGCACCGGCACTTACCAGACCATCGTCATCGACAGCGCCAGCCAGATGCTGCGCGTCTACCAGCCCGCCTCCTCGGGCAGCGGCACCACCGCCATCCACCCGGTCGACAAGCGCAATTACCTGATCAACTTCGCCAGCGACGGCCTGCCTCAGGCGACCATCGTCAGTGCGGTCTTCAAGTACCAGAGCGGCGCAGTGCTGAATGGGACGATCTTCGGCCCCGACGGTGTGCCCATCGACGTCGCCCCGGCCAAGTTCCTGGGCCTGCCGCTCGGCATCCTGCTCGGCACCAAGGAAATCTCGCCGCTGAAGGAAGATGCGCTGGTCACCCTGCGTTACGGGAATGTCGAGCGCGTGGTGCGCATCGCGCCGGTCACCGGGCGGGTGAGCCTGTGAGGTCGCGCGTGCGCCAGGCCGGCTTCTCCTTCGTCGAGGTGATGGTCGCCGTGCTGCTGCTGGCCATCTGCGCCGTGCCGATGATGGAAGCGCTCACGGGCGGCCTCACCGTGTCGGCCGCCGGCGTCGACAAGGCGCGCGAACTGCGCTGCATGAAGAACACGATGGAAGCCGTGCTGGCCGAACCCTACCAGACCCTGTGGACGGCGGCCTCGAAGGACAGCGCGGCCAGCTATGTGCTGCCCGACGACGCCTCCTGCGCCGGCATCGGGCGCCAGCTGGCCATCTCGCTGTGCGAGCAGACCGGGTCGACCACCGTGTTCCTGACCTCCGGTTCGGCCGCCAGCCGGCGCGAAGCGGCCATGCTGTACATCGCGCTGACGTCGGACAAGGGCTATTCGTTTACCACGATGGTGGCGCGATGACGCCGCATCAGCCTCGCTTGCATGCCTACGCCCGGGGCCTGAGCCTGGCCGAGCTGCTGCTCGGGCTGGCCATCGGCGCGCTGCTGCTGGCGCCGCTGCCGGCGATGCTGCAAGGCGCCGGCGCCGCCGCGCGCGCCGCCGACAACCAGGTGGCCCTCGAACGCGAAGCCGACTTCGCCCTCGAGCGTATCGCCGCGCGCATCCGCGACACCGCGGTGTCGCCCGGCCTGACCGACAAACCAGGCAGCGAATGGCTGAAACCCGCCGTCTACAGCGTGGCCGACGGCGTGCTGGTCGAGCAGCAGGGCATGGACCGCTACGTGCTGGCGGAATCGGTGAGCGGCTTCGCCCTGAGCGCGTCGAGCAGCGAAGGCGGCCAGCCGCTGGTCAAGGTCAGCCTCGACCTGGCGCGCGGCAGCGCCAGCACCAGCGCCGTGACCACCGTGCGCCTGGGGTCGGCCCTGTGAGCGCCGGCGTGAAGACGCAGCGCGGCATGCTGCTGCTGCCGGTGGCGCTGACGCTGGCGGTGGTCGGCGCGCTCGCGTACACCATGACGCGCGAAGGCAGCATGAATGTCTCCGCCGTCGACGCCCAGTACGACATCGAGGTGGCGCGCTACCTGGCCGCCAGCGGCACGCAGGTGGCGAAGTGGCGCGGCTCGGTCGACGACTGCGACGACGACGAAGCCGCCTACGGCACCCTGCGCCTGCCCGGCGGCAGCGTCACCGTGGGCAGCGCCAAGGCAAGCAAGGGCATCCTCACGGTCAGCCTGACCGCGACCACTGACCGCAGCCGTTCGGTGGTGGCGGTCACGCGCGCCATGCAAATGATCGACCTCGACAATCCAAAGGCGGCGAACATCATCGGTCCCGGCGACGGCGACACCACGATCGTGAAGAGCGGCGGCCCCAGCCTGGCGAACGCCGACACGCTTACCGCTACCCAGGACGCGGCGCATCCGCTGCTGGTCTTCAAGCTGCCGCCGGACATGGACCGCGCCTCGGTCATCCAGGCCGACCTGAAGCTCACCAAGAAGTCGGGCAACAGCAGCCAGCCGGGCCGCCTGCTGGCCGTGCACCGCCTGACGCGCGAGTGGAACAAGAACGCCACCTGGACCAGCCCGCGCGGCGACGCCACGCCCTGGACCACCCCGGGCGGCGACTATGTCGACACGCCCGCCGCCAGCGTGGTCATCGACCCGGGCAGCGGCGCCTACAACGGCGCTTATATCCTGCGCATCGATACCCTGGCCCAGGTCTGGGCCAACAGCCTGCCGTCGAACTACGGCGTGCTGCTGAAACCGACCAACCTGGCGAATGTTTCCATCATCAGTTTCGACGGTTCGAACAAACCCGAGCTGGCCCTGCGCTACTACAAGCGCTGTACCTGATACCGCCGTACCTCATTCACGAACAGGCCATGAACACACCTGCCTTTACTCCCGCCGGCGGCATCGCCAGCGCCTGGACCTGCCTCGATTTCGGGGCGCCGGAGCTGCGCGCCTACGCCGCGCCCGTCATCACCGGCGAAACCCGGCGCGGCGTCGCCCTGCTCAGCCTGGTTGCCATGCTGTTCCTGGGCCTGGCCGCCGCCATGTCGGCCGCCTTCGAACTCGGCACCCTGTACACCTACACCTATACGCTGCTGTGCGTGCTGGCCCTGCACATCTACCTGTCGAGCGCGAAGGTCGAGCAGCTGCCCGCCCTGTACCTGCTGGCGACGCTGCTGCTGGTGGTGTGCGGCTCCTCGCTGGTGCTGCTGGCCCAGCGGTCCGGCCAGCTGCATGCGATGCTGCTGCTGAGCGTGGCGGTGCTGATCATGCTGGTGCCGGTCGTGCCCTGGGGCCTGCGCGAGGCGGCAGCCACCACCGGCGCCATCTACCTGATGTTCACGGCCTCGACCTGGCTGGGCCGCTACCGCTTTGCCGCGCTCGACCTCTGGGTGCTGCAGTGCCTGATGCTGGTGGCCGCCGTGATCTCGCTGGCCCTGGTGGCGCGCGCGCTGCGCCTGCGCAAGCACGACCTGGCGCTGCGCTTCCACCTGGAACAGGCGCAGCGCGAACTGACCGATCTCGCGAACCGCGACCACCTCACCGGCGCCTGGAACCGGCGCCACATCGAGCGCGACTTCGACCGCGCCGTGGCGCGCCAGCAGGCTGTCGCCAGTGAAAGCTGGTTCGCCCTGTTCGACATCGACCGCTTCAAGGCCATCAACGACACCTGGGGCCACGGCCGCGGCGACGAGGTGCTGCGCGCGGTGCAGGCCGCGTTTGCCCATTTGGACGGCGAAACCGAATACCTGGCGCGCCTGGGCGGCGACGAGTTCGCGCTGCTGCTGTGCGGCGCCGACGCCCCGGCGCGCATCGCGCGTGCCCTGGCGGGACTGCCGGCCCTGCCCGGCGGCGTGCGGCCGACCGTCAGCCTGGGCCTGGTGCGCCTGGCGGCGGGGGACTGCACCTTCGATGCGGCCTACAAGCGGGCCGACGACTTGCTGTACGGGGTCAAGCAGGGCGGCGGGAATGCCATCGCCACCAGCGCGGAGGCGTGCGCATGAAGGCCTGGCTGTCCTCCCTGGCCCGGCGCGGCGCGGATCCGGCGCCGATCGGCCTCGACTTCGCGGCCCAGCGTGTGAACCTGCTGCAGGCCGCCGATACGCCCGACGGGCCGGTGGTGCGCGCGGCGGTGTCGCTGCCGTATCCGGTCGAACGCGCGCAGCTGCTGGCCGACGCGCCGCGCCTGAAGCGCTTCGTGCGCGAGGCGCTGCACGCTGCGCCGTTCGCCGGACGGCGCGTGGTGTCGGTGCTGGCGCCGAGCGAGGTGCGGATCCTGCCGCTGACGGTGCATGTACTGAACGGGCAGCAGGAAGGGCAGGCGGTGGCCAAGGCGGTGCGCGAGCAGCTGGGCGCGGCGGCCGCCGAATCGGTGGTCGACTACTACCAGGTGCGCAGCGTCGAGGCATCCGGCTCCGAGAAGCAGGTGCTGGCCGCCGTGGCATCCAGCGCGAATGTGCTGGCCTACCTGGAAACCCTGCGCGGCGCCGGCCTGGAGCCGGTGGCGCTGGACATCGGCCCGGCCGCCATCGCGCGCCTGCTGGCGGCGATGCAGGAAGACTTCGACCAGTCCGTCCTCTTGATCAACTTCGGCGCCAGCAAGAGCTATCTCACCGTGATCTGGGGCCGGCGCCTGATGCTCGACCGCGAGATCGACTTCGGCGAGCAGCAGCTGGTCGAGCGCCTGTCGCGCGCGCTGGGGCTGGACACCGAGGTGGCGCTGGCGCTGCTGCGCGAGCACGGCATCGGCACCCCGGCCGGCGCGCTGGCCAGCACGCAGGGCGGCGCCCAGCCCGACATCGGCCGCACCGTGCGCGAGATCCTGTACCAGGAATTCGCGGCGCTGGCCGAGGAGCTGGTGCGCACCCAGGTGTACGTGGCCTCGCGCACGCGCGGCAGCAGCATCAGCCGCGTCTACCTGAACGGCAGCGTGGCGCGCTACCGCCACATCGGCGAGCGCGTGGCGGAGCTGGTGCGCCTGCCGGTGGAACTGCTCGATCCATTCAAGGCCTTCCGCGGCGTGCCGACCGACGCCGCGGTGGGCGACGGCCACGCCCTGGCGCTGGCGGCCGGCCTGGCACTGCGGGGAGGTGCGCGTGGCTGATATCGACATGATCCCGCGCAGCTACCGCGAAGGCCTGCGCGTGCGCCGCACCCTGGCCGCCTACGGCGCCGGGCTGGCCGCATTGCTGGTGCTTGGCGGCGGCGCCGCCGCCGTGCTGCACTGGCGCCTGGCGGTGGAAACGCCGCGCCTGGAGGGAGCGCGCGCGGCATCGGCGCAGACCGGCGCGATGCGCACCCGCCTGCTCGATGCGCAGGCGCGCAAGGACGCGCTGGCCGACAACGTGGCGGCGCTGGCCGGCCTGCGCGGCGCCGGCGAAGTGGCGGCCCTGGCCAGGGTGCTGGACCACGCCCTGAACGAACGCGTGTGGTTCGAGACCCTGCGCCTGGCGCGCACCCAGGAAGCGCTGCAGGCGGCGCCGTCGCCGCTGCCGCCGGGGACGGTGCAGGCGCGCGCCGCCCAGGGCGGCACGCAGACTGGCACAGCCCAGGCCTGGCGCCTCGGCACCCAGGTCGAGATCGCCGGCGGGGCGCTCGACAACGCGGCGATGACCGCCTTCCTCGCCACCCTGGCCGCCGATCCGGCGCTGTCCGAGGTGCGCTTCCTGAACAGCAGCACGGCAGCGGCGGACGAGGGCGGCACCGTCGGCTTCAATGCCTCCGCCGTCCTCGTCAAACGCCAGGAGGCGCCATGAACCCGCACTGGATCCGCAAGGCCGCCGCACTGCCGGCGCGCCAGCTGCACCTGGCCGGCGCCGGCCTGCTGCTGATCGTGGGCGCCGCGCTCTGGTTCTATGCCTTGCGCGCGCCGCTGGCGGCCCTGCGCACGGTGCGCGCCGAACAGGCGCAGCTGGCGGTGGGGGCGGGCGACCCGCGCCAGCTCGCGGCCCAGCTGGCCGTGCTGGAAGCCGACAGCGCCCTGCTGGCGAAGCGCCTGGGCGTAGGCGCTGCCTCCGCACAATCGGCGCAATCGGCGCAATCGGCACAATCATCTGCACCGTCGGCGGCCGAATCGGCGGCGCAGGCCCAGGTACGCCTGATCGGCGCCCTCGGCGCCCTGGCGCGCGAACACGGCGTGACCGTGCACGGCGTGGCGCCGGCGCCCGACGAGATGGCGCTGGCCTTTGTCCGCCTCGGTTTCGACGTCGATGCCAGCGGCTCCTACGCCGCCCTGCTGGCCTGGATCGAGGCGGTCGAGCGTGCCCAGCCGACCCTGGCGATCGCCCGCTTCGAGATGCATCCGGGCGAAGCGGCGGGCCAGGTGGCCGTCAAGATCCGCATCGCGTCCTACCAGACGCAGGAGAGCGCACCATGAAACGCATCGTCTTCGCCAGCGCCTGCCTGGCGCTGCTGCAGCTTCCTGCTGCGGCCCAGCCGCTGCGCGACCCGTTCGCGCGCCCGGCGCTGCCGCCGCGCGTATTGCCCGCCGCCGAGCTGTCGGAAGAAGCGCCCGTGTCCACGGCGCCAGCGCCGCGCCTGCGCGCCGTGATGGTGACGCCGGGCCGCGCGCTGGCCAACATCAATGGCCAGATCCTCGCCGCCGGCGAGTGGTTCGGCGACTATCAACTGACCAAGGTAGAGGAACGCGGCGTCACGCTGGTCAAGCGTGGCGTGACCAGCATCCTGCTGCTCGACGAGAACCGCAAATGAAGCACATCACACACATCGCCCTGGGCGCGCTGCTGGGCGCCGCCGCTGCCGCACATGCAGCGCACGCCGCGCCGCAACGCACGCCGGCCCAGCCGCAACCCGCGACAGCGGTCTCGTCGACGGTCGCGCCGCTGAACGCGCCGACCTCCTTCGTGTTCCGCGACACCCCGATCGGCGAGCTGTTCGAGATGATCTCGCGCCACGAGCGCATCAACATCATGCTCGGCAAGGGTGTGACCGGCAACGTGGCCGTCAGCCTGTACGACATGACGCCGCGCCAGGCGATCTTCGCGATTGCCGAAGCGGGCGGCTACCAGGTGCTGACGCGCGAGAACGGCTACATGATCGTGAACCCGGCCGATGGCGCCGCGGCCGGCGCGCCGGTGTCGGCCAACATGGAAGTGCGCGCGCTGAAGGTGCTGTATTCCGAACCGCAGGTGGTGGCCGACATCCTGTCGAAGCACGTCGGCCGCGGCGGCAAGGTGACGGTGCTGCCGTCGCGCCGCACCCTGGTGGTCGAGGACACGCCCGAGGGCATGGCGCGCATCGTGGCGCTGCTGCGCGAGATCGACACCCAGCCGCAGCAGATCATGATCGAGGCGAAGATCCTCGAGATCACGCTCGACGAGAACGAGAACTTCGGCATCGAGTGGAACAAGGTCTTCAGTGGCGACGGCATCAACCGCATCGGCACCAGCCGCCTGGTCGAGCGCACCACGCCCGGCCTGGTGTTCAACTTCGTGAACCGGAATGTCGACGTCTTCCTGAACGCGCTGAACAACAAGGGCCGGGTGCGCACCCTGGCCACGCCCAAGCTGCTGACCCTGGAAAACCAGGAGGCGACCACCAACATCGGCGACAAGCTGGGCTACCGCGTGACCACCACCATCAACAACGTCACCAGCGAGACCATCGAGTTCCTGGAGACCGGCGTGATCCTGCGCGTGACGCCGTCGGTCGACGCCGATGGCCGCATCGCCCTGCGCGTGCGGCCGGAAGTCAGTTCGGGCACCCTGCTGGGCGGGATCCCGTCGAAGAAGACCACCGAGGTGAATACCCAGCTGGTGGCGGAGAACGGGCAATCCATCCTGATCGGCGGCCTGATCAAGGCAACCTCCGGCCTGCGCCGCACCGGCGTGCCGCTGCTGGGCGACGTGCCGGGGCTGGGCAAGCTGTTCTCGAACAACGAGCAGACCGGCACCTCGACCGAGACCATCGTCCTGATCACGCCGCGCATCGTGCCGACCCGCCCGGCAGGCGCCGACGTGCAGGAAATCGAGCGGGTCGAACAGGCGGCGGGGGAAATGCAGGGCGCATTCAAGGGGCCGGCGCAGCTGAAGTAAGGCGGCATGCCTGGACACTGGCACGGAGGATGGTCGCCACACTGTACAGGCTCGGAAAGCAACTTCCGGTCACGGTGGACAAGTGTTTGGTCTCGACCGGCTGAGAAGCGTCCTTCACCGACCGCTTCCTCGGCTTCATGACCCGCAACGGCAGCTATGGCTACCCCAGCGCCGCCTGGGACGACCACACCCGCACCGGCATCGGCATCGGCATCGGCATCGGCATCCTGAGCCTGGGCAAGGGCGCGCTGGAGTCGCAGCGCGGCATGGGCATCGCGGCCCTGGGCGAAGTGCCGGAACCGGCATCGCTGGCCTTGCTGGGCCTGGGGCTGCTGGGCGCGGGCGCGGTGCGTCGCCGCAAGCAAACGTAAAGCAAGCGGCTGCACCATGAAGAATGGCCTCCGAGGAGGCCATTTTCTGATCGAGCTCGGGATGCATGGCGGGTTCTCGAACCCACCGCTCCCCGGCGCCGGCGATGGTTTACGCCGCCGCCACACCCGCATTGTGCGCCTGCTGGTCCGCATGGTACGACGAGCGCACCATCGCGCCGACCGCCGCGTGCACGAAGCCCATTTCGTAGGCCGCTTCCTCGAACTTCTTGAACTGGTCCGGGTGTACGTAGCGGCGCACCGGCAGGTGCGAGTTCGACGGCGCCAGGTACTGGCCGATGGTCAGCATGTCGATGTCGTGCTCGCGCATGTCGCGCATCACTTGCAGGATCTCTTCGTCGGTCTCGCCCAGGCCGACCATGATGCCCGACTTGGTCACCGCGTTCGGGTACAGCTTCTTGAAATCGCGCAGCAGCACCAGCGAGTGCGTGTAGTCGGCGCCCGGGCGCGCTTCCTTGTACAGGCGCGGCACGGTTTCGAGGTTGTGGTTCATCACGTCCGGCAAGCCGTCGGCGAAGATGTTCAACGCCTTTTCCAGGCGGCCGCGGAAGTCGGGCACCAGCACTTCGATCTTCGTGTTCGGCGACAGGGCGCGGGTCTTGGTGATGCACTCGACGAAGTGGCCGGCGCCGCCGTCGCGCAGGTCGTCGCGGTCGACCGAGGTGATCACGACATACGACAGGCGCAGGTCGGCGATGGTCTTGGCCAGGTTGCCCGGCTCGTTCACGTCCAGCGGATCAGGACGGCCGTGGCCGACGTCGCAGAACGGGCAGCGGCGCGTGCACTTGTCGCCCATGATCATGAAGGTCGCGGTGCCCTTGCCGAAGCATTCGCCGATGTTCGGGCAGCTGGCTTCTTCGCAGACGGTGACCAGGTTGTTGGCGCGCAGGATGTCCTTGATTTCGTAGAAGCGCGAGGAGGCGGTGGCCGCCTTGACGCGGATCCAGTCCGGCTTTTTCAGGCGCTCGGCGTCGGCGATCGGCACGATCTTGATCGGGATGCGCGAGGTCTTGCTGGCGCCCTTCTGCTTGTCGCTGGCGTTGTAGGCAGCATTGCTTGCGGTATTGCCGACTGCGCTGGCAGGATTCAGGACGGTATCGGTTTCGGTAGTCATGTCGCTCATGCCCGCAGGGGCTCCATTGAATTGTTCGGTTCGGCAAGATCGGTGGCCAGCTGGCGTACCAGCTCACGGGCCAGGGCCTGCTGCACATCGGCCAGCGGCGCCTCGACGCCCATGGTGCGCATGTCGACGGTGGCCAGGCCGGAATAGCCGCAGGGATTGATCCACGAGAACGGCGCCAGGTCCATCGCCACGTTCAGCGAGACCCCGTGGTAGGTGCAGCCGTTGCCGCGCACTTTCAGGCCAAGGGCGGCGATCTTGGCGCCGCGGCGTGGGCCTTGCGCGATATAGATGCCGGGCGCGCCGGCCACGCGTTCGCCCCCGAGATTATACGCCGCCAGGACATCGATGACCGCCTGTTCGATTTTTGCCACAAATTGTCGGGCATACAATTTACCGCCCGGCTTGTTGCGGCGCAGGTCCATCAACAGGTAGATGACGACCTGTCCCGGACCGTGGTAAGTCACTTCGCCGCCACGGTCGGTCTGCACCACGGGGATGTCGTGCGCCGGCACGCCGGGGCCGGCCAGCAGGTGCCCGCGGTCGGCGCCCAGGCCCAGGGTGAACACGGGCGGGTGCTCGACGATCCACAACTCGTCTGGCGTGTCGGGGGTGCGCGCATCGGTAAAGCTGCGCATCGCGGCAAAGGTCGGTTCGTAGTCGGCGCGGCCGAGCGCGCGGATCAGCGGGCCGGCGGGACGGGTCGGGAGCATGGGATTCCGGTCGGGGATGGTCACGGCCCCGACATTATATGCCAGTGCCTCCGGCGCCGCCGGGGCCTGGCTGGAAGTTTCGTTACAGAACGATCTTGACCATCGGGTGCGACGACAGGGTGCGGTAGATGTCGTCGAGCTGCTCGCGGCTGGTGGCGCGCACGGTGCAGGTCAGGCCGGTGTAGTTGCCCTTGCCGGAAGGACGCACTTCCATGCGGCCGTGGTGGAAGGTCGGGTCGAACCCGGTGACCACCTCGACGATGGTGGCGGCAAAGGCGTCGTGCGTCGGCCCCATCACCTTGATCGGGAAGTCGCTCGGGTATTCGATGAGGGATTCTTTGGGGTCCATTGTGCAATTCCTGTGCAAAAGCACATTGTAGCGAATGCGCGGAAGGCGTGCGCCGCGCGGGCCGGTTTACCCAGCCCGCGCGGCACGTATCGTATGAACAGCTCAGCGTTCCATCTGGCGCGCCGGGCCGCGGCGGCCGCCGCCATCGTCGGCATTGCGTGGCTGGGCCGAGGGGGCCTGGCGCCGTTCCGGGGCGGCAGTGGGCGGCGCGGACATGCTCGGCGCCGGCGTGGGCATCGCGCGCGGCGCCGGCGGGGCCACCGCGGTCGGGACCTGGCGCGCGGCCTGCTGGGCACGCGCCGCGGCCGCCGCGTTGGCCGCCGCTTCCATGGCGCCGCCGCCGAAGCGTGGCGATTCGCGGCGGGCTTCCCTCTGCACCTCGCGCTGCGCGTCCCGTTGTACTTCCCGCTGCACGTCCCTTTGCTGCACCGGCTGGCCGGACAGCACCGGTACCTGGCGCCCGATCGCCGTCTCGCCTTCTGCACGCCCCTGGAAGCGGCTGCGGCGGCCATCGTCGAAACCGGCGCGCGGTTCGTGGCGGATACGATCGTCGCGCCCGCCGGCGATTACTGGCGGGGTGCCGCCGATGATGACGCCCTGGGGCGCAGCCGGAGTCGGAACCGCCACCGGCTGGCCGGCGCGGCCGCCGTAGTCGGGACGTGCATCGGGACGTGCATCGGGACGTGCATCGGGCCGCGCATCGGCACGCCCATCGCGGTTCCAGTCGCGCCGCTCTCCATCCCTTCCGGCGGCGCGCGCCGCATCCTGGGCCACCGCGCGCGCGGCGTCGCGTACATTCGCCCCCTGGCCGATGCTGCCGAACTTCACCGGCGGCGTCGGCGGCAAGGCCAGCGGCGCGCGCTGCCAGTTGGCCGGCGGCGTGGCGCGCGGTTCGCGCGGCACCACGATTTCGCCGCGCTGGCCGAAGCGGTCCTGCGGCACCACGGTCAGGCCTTCGCGCCGGTAATCGCGCCGCTTGCCCTCGCGGTCGCGGCTGGCGTCGCGTCCGCGCGCCGCTTGCCAGGCCAGGCGCCGCAGATGATCGTCCGACAAACGGTAACCGGGCACGAAGCGCTCGTGCGGCGCCAGCGGGTACCAGCCCTGGCCGGCCGACGGGCGCGAATTGAAATTCAGGTTCCAGCCGGCGCCGCCGACCCAGCCGACCAGGGCCGGGGCCCAGACCGGGCGCCGTTCGTAGTGCCCCGGCGCCCAGGCCCAGCGGTTGCGCACCTGGACCCAGCGGCCATAGTGGAAGGGCGCATAGCCCCAGGGTGCGTTGTCGACCCAGGTCCAGCCCCAGGGCGCGATCCAGGTCCAGCGGCCGTCGCGGTAGGGCACCCAGGTCGAGGACACGGCCGGCATCCAGAGCGAGCCGAATTCGGCGTCGCTGCTCCAGCTGCCGTAGCGGTCGAGGTCTTCGTAGCCCGTCATTTCGCGCGGGATGTAGCGGGTGGCGAGGGCAGCGTCGGACTGGCGGTCGCGCTCCTGGGCCCAGTCGTCGAAGCCGTCGCGCACGGCTTGCGCGGTGCGCAGGTCGGGGCCGGCGATGCCGGCGCGGCGCCCGGCGCGTACGGTCAGGCGCTCGCCGCCGCCCTCGACGGTGGCCACACCCTCGAAGACGTTGATGCTGCTGGTGTCGGCTTCGCGCTCGGCGTCCACGCGCAGGCGGCCCGGTTCCTGCAGCAGCACCCGGCCCTGGGGCGTGGACAGCGCGAAACCGGCCAGCGCCTCGGGGTTCACGATGCGCACGCTGACGCTGCCGTAGTGCAGGCGCAGGCGCAGGTTGTCGTCGTCGAGCTGGATCACGTCGAGGCTGGAATCGCCATCGAGGCGGATCGCGCTCGAGCCCACGCGCAGCTCGGTGCGCGCGCCGGGCGCCGTGGTGACGGTGTTGCTGGAAGTGACAGGCCAATTGACCAGCGCGGTGCTGGCGCCTTCCCCTTGCCCGGCGCTGATGCTGACCTGGCCCTGGGTCAGGGCGATGCGGCCGACCTGGGCCGGCGGGTCGTCCGCCAGCGCCAGCGTGGACGTGACGGCCAGCGCCAGGAGCGCAGCGGTTTTCATCAGAAAGCGTGGTTTCATCGAAGGCTCCAGGGTGGGGACGCAGGTCGTCTACTTGATTACAACGCACGAGGAGGCGCGCGGACAACGCGGGTTACACACGGTTTCAACTTGTGCATGCGCGATACATGCACGGGCCCGCCTTAGTGTGCGCCGGCGCGCTTGACGAAGAACAGCATGGAACCGACTACCACCAGCACCGCGCCGAAGAAGCGGTTCTGGATGCGCACCGCGCGCGCGTCGCGGAACAGGCGCTGCATCGAGGACGCGAGCAGGGCGTAGCCGTGCATCACCAGGCTGTCGATGGTGACCATGGTCACGCCCAGGATCAGCAACTGGGGCAGCAGCGGCGCGTCCTTGGAAATAAACTGCGGCAGCACCGCGACCATGAAGATGATGCCCTTGGGATTGGTGGCATTCGTCAGGAAGCCGGTCAGCACGCGCTTCTTGAACGAGGGATGGGCCGCCAGGCCGGCGGCGCTGGCCATCGGGCCGGTCTCGGACTTCGAGCGCCATTGCGAGATGCCAAGGTAGATCAGGTAGAGCGCGCCGATCACCTTGACCACGGTGAAGGCGGTCTCCGAGGCCAGCAGCAGCGAGCCGACGCCGGCGCCGGCGATGGCCAGCACCAAGACCAGGCCCAGCTGCAGGCCGAGCACGGTGGCGCTGGCTTTTTTCACGCCGTAGGCGAGGCCATGCGACATCGACAGCACGGCGCCCGATCCCGGCGAAATGGCGATGACGGTGCCGGCGATGACGAAGGCAATCCAGGTGGCGAAAGACATGCGGGGGACTCGGAGAAGAAAGAGGAAGAACGCGAAGGGAAAGGCAGGGTGTGGTCTGGCGCACCGGCACGAGCCGCCGCCCAGACCATGGCAATACGGGGATTACTTCTTGCGCGGGTTGACGGCCGACTTGAGGGTCGCACCAGCCGAGAAACGCGGGGTTTTCGACGCGGCGATCTTGATGACTTCGCCGGTTGCCGGGTTGCGGCCTTTGCGCGCTGCGCGCTTGGTCACCGAGAAGGTGCCGAAGCCGGTGATACCGACGGTGTCGCCTTTTTTCAGACGTTCGGTGATGATCTCGATGATGGTGTTGACCGCGCTGTTGGCAGCGGTACCCGACATTTCAGTACGCTTGGCAAATTCAGCGACCAGTTCGCCTTTTTTCATGGTGCCTCCGGGGTTGAAAGAGCGGAAAGATTAGCATAAAAAATTCTCAGTTGTAATCTTTCGCACGGCCGTGCGCGACGGCCATGTTTTCCGGGGCGGCTGAAAGTACGGGCGGTCTGCAAAATTGAACGTGACGTGGACGGGCCCCTTGTCCACGCGTCGATCGCTGTAACCACCCTTCCGAGCGGTTCGATCTCGCGCATATCAGAGCAGCCCACCCTCCGAACCCGCACCCGCCAGCCGCGTCCGAAGCGCTGCATTGATCAGCGTCTGGTATCCGGTACCCGAGCGCTCCGACAGCGAGCGGAACTCGTTGAGCACCTCGTCGTCGAGGTAGATGGTGATGCGGGTCTTGCGCTTCGGCGGACGGGTGCGGCGCACCGGTGCGGCGGCTTGGGGCAGGGCTTGCGGAACGGCTTGCGGCATAACTTGAGTCATGGTCGGGTTCATCCTGGTCTCCTTCGTCTGGGCGAAGCTGCCGTGGCACAGCTCCTGACGATGCACTATACGTATGGCGCCGCGTACGGCGCCGGGCAAAGCGACGAGTTGCAGTTTTCCAGGGCTGAAATGCAGGAAGAACGCGCTGAACCGTGTGCCCGGGCGCGCTGCCGTCGGTTAAGATGCTGTCACATTGATATCTGGGAGCAAGTTCATGGCTGCAGGCAGTTTGCTGGCATTACTCGACGACATCGCCAGCGTGCTGGACGACGTTACGCTGATGAGCAAGGTGGCGGCAAAGAAAACCGCCGGCGTGCTGGGCGACGACCTGGCGCTGAACGCCCAGCAAGTGAGCGGCGTACACGCCGCGCGCGAACTGCCGGTGGTGTGGGCGGTGGCCAAGGGCTCGCTGTTGAACAAGGCGATCCTGGTGCCGGCGGCGCTGCTGATCTCCGCGTTCATTCCCTGGGCCATTATTCCGCTGCTGATGGTCGGCGGCGCCTTCCTTTGCTTCGAGGGATTTGAAAAGCTGGCCCATAAATTCCTGCACAGCCCCGAGGAGGACGCGGCCAACGAGGAACGCCTGGCCACGGCGCTGGCGGCCAGCCAGGTCGACTTGTGCGCGGTGGAGAAGGACAAGATCAAGGGCGCGATCCGCACCGACTTCATCCTGTCGGCCGAGATCATCGTGATTTCGCTGGGCGAGGTGTCGAAGATGCCTTTCCTCCAGCAGTTGTCGGTGCTGATCATCATTGCGCTGGTGATGACCATCGGCGTGTACGGCCTGGTGGCGGGCATCGTCAAGATCGACGACGCCGGCCTGTACCTGAGCAAGAAGACGAGCGGCTTCGCACGCGGCCTGGGCCGCATGCTGCTGGCCGCGGCCCCGCGCCTGATGAAGCTGCTGACGATCGTCGGTACGGCCGCCATGTTCATGGTCGGCGGCGGCATCATCGGCCACAACTGGGAGCTGCTGCACCACTTCGCGCTGGAATCGGCGGAACACATGGCCACCGTACCGGGCATCGGCGGCGTGCTGGGGGCGATCACGCCGACCGTGATCGATGCGCTGGTTGGCGTGATCGTGGGCGCGCTGGTGCTGCTGGCGGTCACGGTGGTGAACAAGCTGCGCGGGAAGAAGGCGGTGGCGGCGCATTGATGCTCACACTGCCGCCACGTCCCTCCTGCGCATCGCCGCCGTCCCATCCCGCACCGCCCAGATCGCCGACAGCACCGACATCCCGGTCAGCACCCAGCTCGCCCAACCGTAGTCCACGCGCACCGGCGCGGCCGGTCCGGCCTGCCACCACAGCAGCGCATGCGCCACCAGCGTGATGGTGATTCCCAGGTTCACGAACAGCAGCAAGTGCAGCACGCGCTCGGACACCGGCAGCACGCGCGTGTCGCCTTCGACGATGACGTCGTGCGCCGAGACGAACACCTCGCACAGCAGCAGTCCGCCGATCCACCATACCAGCACCCCATGCCACTCGAACCAGGCGAGCGAGGCGAACAGGCAGGCGAAGATGGTCTCGCGCACCGCATGGATCCCCTCCTCGCGCGCGGCATCGCCGCGCCCGGGCAGCTTCTCGAGCAATTCGTGGTTGACGATGATGTCGAGGAAACCCAGCACACCATGCAGCATCAGCACATACATGAAGGGCGGCACGTTGTCGGCGCCGCTTCTAGGCTGCGGGCCGTGCTGCAGGCATGGCCGCCGCCGGCGCACCGCAAGCCAGGCCATGCCGCAAGGGAGTCGTCCAATCTGCCATATCGAATCGTCCTCGTCTGGTCGGTAAAGGGAACATGCATGTGGATCGTGCTGACAGGCTTGGAACCGATGAGATAGGTTCTTCGTCAACAATACCGGCAATTCCGCTTCGACGGCGCTCATCTAGCGAACAGCGCGCGCCATGGGGGCGCAGTAGAATTCTCGCCTTGGTTATCATCCGATATCACCAACCGATGGAGGACCCCATGCGGGCTTATCAGATACTTCCCGGCAGTAACATCGATGGACTGCAGTGCGTGGATTTCCCCGAGCGCGACCTTGCGCCGCTCGAGGTGCGGATGCGGGTGCATGCGGTTTCTCTGAACTACCGCGACCTGATGGTTGCCAGCGGGAACTACCTGGTGAACGTGGACGATCCGATCATCCCCTGCTCGGACGGCGCCGGCGAAGTGCTGGCCGTGGGCAGCGGCGTGACCCGCCTGCAGGTGGGCGACCGCGTGGCCGGGTCCTTCTTCCCGCACTGGCAGGACGGGCGCAGCACGCCAGAAAAAATCCGCCATGCCCTGGGCGGCGATGTCGACGGCATGCTGGCCGAAGAGGTCATCCTGCACGAAGACGCGCTGGTCAAGATTCCGCCGCAACTGAGCTTCGTGGAAGCGTCGACCATGCCTTGCGCCGGCGTCACGGCCTGGAATGCAATCTTCGTGTCGAGCAACGCGATCCAGCCGGGCGACACCGTGCTGCTGCTGGGGACAGGCGGCGTATCGGTGCTGGGCCTGCAGCTGGCGAAAGCGGCGGGGCTGCGCACCATCATCACCTCGTCGAGCGATGAAAAGCTGCAGCGCGCGCGCGAACTCGGCGCCCACCACACGATCAACTACCGCAGCACGCCGGAGTGGCAGGAAGAAGTGCTGCGTGCGACCCATGGGCGCGGCGCCGAGGTGGTGCTGGAAGTGGGCGGCCAGGGCACGGTGAACCGCTCGGTGGCGTCGGCGGCGATGGGCGGCAGCGTGGCCATCATCGGCGGCGTGAGCGGCTTTGGCGGCGAAGTCAATCCGGCGACGCTGCTGGCCAGCGCCAAGCGCATGGTCGGGATTTTCGTCGGCAGCCGCAAGATGCTGGAAGACGTGCTGCGCTTTGCCGCCGCCACCGACATCAAGCCGGTGGTCGACCGCGTGTTCACCTTCGACCAGGCGCAGGAAGCCTACCGCTACATGGAGTCGGGCTCGCACTTCGGGAAAGTGGTCATCGCCGTCACGGCATGATTACCTGCCTTCGAAGCGCACCAGTTCGATCTCGAACAGCTTTGGCCAGAGCTTGCCGGTGACATACAGCCGGCGGCTCTTGCCGTCCCAGGCGATGCCGTTCAAGACGGCGTCGACCGAGGCGGTGCCGCGCTGCGCGGGCGGCAGCAAATTGCGCAGGTCGACCCAGCCGACCACCTTGCCCGAGGCCGGATCGATGCGGGCAATCACATCCGTCCCCCAGACGTTCGCATACAGTTCGCCGTCGACGATTTCCAGTTCGTTCAGCGAGTCGATCGGCTTGCCTTCGGCCGTCACCTGCACGCGTTTGACTTCCTTCAGGTTCTTCGGGTCCAGCACGCGGATGTTCGCGCTGCCATCGCTCATGTAGACATAGTTGGCGTCGCTCGCCAGGCCCCAGCCTTCGCCTTCGTACTGGAAGCGGCCCTTGACGGCAAAGGACTTGGCATCGAACACATACCCGACTTTCGACTGCCAGGTCAGGCCGAAGATACGGTCGCCAAAAGCGGTCGACCCCTCACCGAACACGTCCGCCGGCAGATCGGCTTTCTGCAGCACCTTGCCGGTCTTCAGCTCGACCTTGCGCAGTGTCGAGCGGCCGTTCAGGCCGGTGCTCTCGTACAGGTGGCCGTCGCGGAAGAACAGGCCCTGGGTAAAGGCTTGCGGATCGTGCGGGTAGGTATGCTTGACGATGAAACCGTAGACGGGAATCGCGGCTTGCGCGGCGCCGGCGGCGAGGGTGCTCAGGGTGACGGCCAGGGCGGCGAAAGCGGTTGTTTTCAGCATGGGATGGCTGGATGAGGCTGATCGAGCGGCCACTCTAGCATGAAGGTGGATGTGGCGTTGCCGGCGTTATGGCCGGCATGGAAGCAGGCCCGCCTATACGTAAGCCAGCAGGCGGCCGCAGCTGATCACGCCCAGCCACAGCAGGATCGACAGCAGCGCCTGGGCGCGGGCCGCGAACGGCGCGGTGTGTGCGCGCTCCCACTGCGCCACGCTGCGATATGGGAAGACGTGGAAAGCCAGGGCATTCAGGCCGGCGGCGCCGATCAGCGCCAGTTTCAGCTGGAAGACCGGATTGCGCGCCAATTCATCGGGATGGGCGGAAAACAGCAGCAGCCCGGCCGGCACGATCAGGAGCAGGGCGGCCACGCTCCAGCGCAGCAGGTGGCGCGCCAGCAGTGGCACGGGTAGTGCGCGCGCAAAGCCGAGCACGCGCAGGTCGAACAGCACCGCACCGCCGACCAGCACGGCGAAACCCGCGATATGCACGATCTCGACCAAGGGATACAGCCAGGGATCGCTCCGCATCGCCTGCGACAGGGGCGTGTGCGCCAGCCAGGCCGCCGCATCCTCCACCGCCTCGAACGCCACTAACGCAGCTCCGTGGTCTTGCCCTCGATGGTGATGCGCTCGGCACGCAGTTCGTCGCCCTTGCTGCGGTGTGGATAACCGTGGACGCTGGCCTTCTGGCCGGCCACCAGCTTATCGCGCGGCAAACCCCGGCTGTCCATGCGCGAAGGCGGGGCGAGTACCACCAGCCAGGTTTTATCCGCCGTTTTCAGGCGCACGAAGCCGTGCGGCTGCTCGTAGCCGGCCTGTTCGATGGTGCCGGTCAGGTCGAGCGGTTTGTCGGACTGGTATTCGCTCCAGCCGTGATGGGCAAAGGCGCTGGCGGCAGTGGCCAGGGCGGCGAGCAGGAACAGGCGCTTCTTCATGGGAAAGCCTCCGGAACGCGACAGGATGGGATGGCACGTCCGGATTGTACGACGCTTATCGGCGGCGCAGGTGGGCCGGCGTCTATCGTGCGCCGCCGGCGCCGGCGGGAGTCGTCGCGTCCAGGCGGCCGATTACTTCCAGGCGGCCGCCGCGCAGCTCGGCCAGCAGCATGTGTCCCTGTTCCAGGTAGACGCCGGTGAGGGCGCGGATGTTGACGTCGTGGGTGACCAGCACCAGCGGGCCGGCGCCGCGCCGCTGCTCCAGGCGGTTGTAGAGGTCGCGCACCCTGGCGGCGCCGATGGCCTCGTCGACCAGGAACATCGAATCGAGCGTGGGTTCGGGTTTGGCCGTGTCGAAGGCGAGGCGGGCGGTTTCCAGGCAGCGGCACCAGCGGCTCGACCAGACCGCGCCGGGCACGATGTTGTGGTGGCGGAAGGCAACCCCGATGGCGCGCGCATCGTCACGCCCCGCGGCGGACAAGTTGCGCTGGGTGGCGCATTTGCCGAGCTCGAAGCCGGGCGGGTCGCCGACCCCGGGCGTGGTGGCGGCATGGCGCATCAGCACGATGACGCCGCCGCTGCGCAGGCGCTGCCACATGGCGTCGTCCGTGGGCGCGGTGGGCTGGGCCAGCACAGCGGCCGGGAGCAAGGTCAGCAGGCACAGGAACATGCGTCGGAACATGGGGCTCTCCCGGTGGATGGTCCTTTCATTATGACCAGGAAGCCAACCGGACAGCGCACGTTCCGTGTTACTTTTGCTCAACATCTTTTGCGCAAGATGCTTCAAGATTTGCGCCTTGCGCGGAACCGTCGGTCAACCATTCATATCGTTTATACGGTTTATTTTGAATAAATCATATAAACCGTATGCTGGTTGATTTTGCCGGTTTTGGAAGGTCCGGAAACCTCATCCATGAAATCGGCTGCGACGCCCGGAAATCCGCCTGGATTATGCCCCGAAGCCTTCCAGCACCACCTTGCCGCTGGCCGCCCCGCTTTCGATAAAGGCGTGCGCGCGGCGCAGGTTGGCGGCGTTGATGGCGCCGAAGTTCTGCGCCAGCGTGGTGCGCACGCGGCCGGCGTCGACCAGTTGCGCCACGGCGTTCAGCAGGTCGTGCTGGGCCTGGATATCGTCGGTCTCGAACAGCGAGCGGGTGAACATCAGTTCCCAGTGCAGCGAAATGCTCTTGCGCTTGAGCAGGCGGATGTCGATCGGTTCCGGATCGTCGATCAGCGCCAGCTTGCCCTGCGGCTTGATGGCGTTGACCAGGGCGGCGAAGTGCTTGTCGGTGTGGGTCAGGCTGATGGCGTAGTCGACTTCGCCCAGTTCCGCGTCCAGCAGGGCCTTGTCCAGCGGCTGGCTGTGGTCGACGACGTGCTGGGCGCCGAGCTCGCGCACCCAGGCCTGGGTTTCCGGACGCGAGGCGGTGGCGATCACGGTGATGCCGGTCAGCTGGCGCGCCAGCTGGATCAAAATCGAGCCGACGCCGCCGGCCGCACCCACTACCAGCAGCTTTTCGCCGGCATGGCCGCCCTGTTGCAGCTTCAGGCGATCAAACAGCAGCTCCCAGGCCGTGATGGCCGTCAGCGGCAGGGCGGCGGCTTCGGCAAAGCCGAGCGAGGACGGCATGCGGCCGACGATGCGCTCGTCCACCAGGTGCAGTTCGCTGTTGCTGCCCGCGCGGTGGATGGCGCCGGCGTACCAGACGCGGTCGCCCGGCTGGAACAGGGTCACGTTCGGGCCGACGGCGCGCACGATGCCGCTGGCATCCCAGCCCAGCACGCGCGGTTCGGACTGGCCCTCGGCCGGCAGGCCGCGCCGCACCTTGGTGTCGACCGGGTTCACGGACACGGCATGCACTTCGACCAGCAGGTCGTGACCGCTCGCGGCCGGGTCGGCCAGGGTCAGGTCTTGCAGGGCGCTCGGATGGTCGGCGGGCAGGGCGGCAAAGGCGGCGATGGCTTTCATGGATGGTTCCTGGCTGGTTAAAGATGAATCAATGATGACCCAGTGTAGCCAGAAAAGATTGTGTTGATTAGACGCTATAATCCGGAAAGACTATCCAAGGGAGCGGACAATGAAGCTCGACGCCATGGCGCTGTTCGTGCAGGTGGCCCATGCCGGCAGCTTCACCGCCGCGGCCGCCGCCACCGGGCTGCCGAAATCCACCGTCAGCCAGCGCGTGGCCGAACTCGAAACCGCGCTCGGCGTGCGCCTGCTGCACCGGACCACGCGCCGCCTCAGCCTCACGGCCGCCGGCCAGGTCTACCTGACCCATTGCGAAACCATGCTCGACGCGGCCCACGCCGCCGACGCCGCCATCTCGCGCCTGCGCGACGAACCGGCAGGCACCCTGCGCCTGACCGCGCCCGAAGCCTCGGGCATCCTGCTGCTGCCGCCCCTGCTGGCTGCGTTTCACGCGCGCTATCCGGCGGTGCACATCGAGTGCGTGATCACCGATGCCCACCTCGACCTGGTGGCCGAACGGATCGACCTGGCGCTGCGCACCGGGCAGCTGGGCGACTCCAGTTTCGTCTCGCGCCGGGTGGGGACGGTGCGGCGGGTGCTGGTGGCCGCGCCGGCTTACCTGCAGCAGCACGGCACGCCGGCGCAGCCGTCCGACCTGGGCCGGCACCAGCTGCTGCTGCACGATGTTCTGCCGCAGTGGCCCCTGCACAGCGACGGCAAGATCGTCGAGGTGCCGGCACTCGGTGCGGCGCTGCGGGCGAATAACCTGAACACCCTGCGTGGGCTGGTGACCGCCGGCGCCGGCATCGCCTTGCTGCCCTGGTTCATGGTGCGCGACGCCTTGCAAAGCGGCAGCGTGCACTTGGTGCTGCCCGAGCATGCGCCGACCGACAACAGCTATTACGCGGTGTATCCGGGGCGTAGCCACCGGCCTGCGGCGCTGTCTGCGCTGCTCGAATTCATCGATGCGTTCGATCTGGCGAGTTATCTTTCTTGAGTGGCGAGGGTCGGTCAGCGTGTCCGCAGGGTGGCGTTCGAGGCAAGTTCGTACGAACCGAAGGCAGCTTTCCAGGCTGCTCAGCCCCCTAACCGTGCGCCGGTTATCCAAAAGTTAATACTAAGATGATCACGACGGGATGCCCCTGCGCTCCCGATGGCTGCCAGCCGCCCGGCGATCCGGCACGGCCGCGGCCTTCATCCATCATCCAGAAAGGATTCACCATGCCAGCTCCCGAGCGCCATCCGCTCACCCTGCGCATCAACGGCCACGATCACCAGCTGGAACTGGAAGCCTGGGTCACGCTGCTCGACGTGCTGCGCGAGCGCCTTCAACTTACCGGTACCAAGAAGGGCTGCGACCATGGCCAGTGCGGCGCCTGCACCGTGCTGGTCGACGGCCGCCGCATCAATTCGTGCATGACGCTGGCCGTGATGCAGAACGGCCGCGAAATCACCACCATCGAGGGCCTGGCCGAAGACGGCAGGCTGCATCCGGTGCAGCAGGCTTTTGTCGACAACGACGCCTTCCAGTGCGGCTACTGTACGCCGGGGCAGATCTGTTCGGCGATCGGCTTGATAAAAGAAGGCCAGGCCAAGACCGCCGCCGACGTGCGTGAACTCATGAGCGGCAATGTCTGCCGCTGCGGCGCCTATCCGCAGATCCGCCTGGCGGTCTGCAAGGCGGCGGGTATCGAGGACATGGACAACGCCGTGCACCCCGTGGTGCCGGGGACGGTGCCGGCATGAACCCGTTCACCTTTACCCAGGCGGACAACGCCAAGAACGCCATCGACCAGGTGGCCGGCAATGCCAGCTTCGCCGGCGAGGCTGTGCGCTTCATCGCCGGCGGCACGAATCTGCTCGACCTGATGAAGGAGGGCGTCATGCTCTCCGGGCGCCTGGTCGACATCAACCGCCTGCCGCTCGATCAGATCGAGGAAAAGGATGGCGGCCTGCTGCTCGGCGCCACCGCGCGCAACGCCGACACGGCCTACCATCCACTGGTGCGCGAGCGCTATCCGCTGCTCACCGCAGCCATTCTGGCCGGCGCTTCGCCCCAGCTGCGCAACATGGCCAGCAACGGCGGCAACCTGCTGCAGCGCACCCGCTGCTACTACTTCTATGATGTCGGCACGCCCTGCAACAAGCGCGAGCCGAATACCGGCTGCTCGGCCATCGAGGGCATCAATCGCCAGCATGCGATCCTCGGCTTCAGCCCGGCGTGCATCGCCACCCACCCGTCCGACATGTGCGTGGCCCTGGCCGCGCTGGAAGCGACGGTGCACGTGGAGTCGCAGCGCGGCAAGCGCGCGATCCCGTTCGCCGAATTCCACCGCCTGCCGGGCGAAGCGCCGCAGTACGACACCGTGCTCGAAGCCGACGAATTGATTACCGCGATCACCCTGCCCGACGCCAGCCGCTACGCCGCCCACTCGGCCTACCTGAAACTGCGCGAGCGCCTGTCGTATGCGTTCGCGCTGGTCTCGGTGGCCGCGGCGCTCGACATCGGCCCGGACGGCGCGATCAAGAGCGCGCGCATCGCCCTGGGCGGCGTCGCCCACAAACCGTGGCGCCGCCCGGAAGCCGAGCAGCTGCTGGAAGGGAAGCAGCCCGACCCGGCGCTGTTCGGCCAGGTGGCCGACAAGCTGCTCGAAGGCGCGCTGGGCCACGGCCACAACGACTTCAAGATCCGCCTCGCGCGCAACGCCATCGTGCGCGCACTGAAAACGGCGGTGGAAGGCACCGTCACCAATACCGGAGAGCGCAATGACTGATCTGATCCAGGACTTACGCGCACCCGTCGCCGAGCCGGGCACCGGCCAGGTGCGCACCGGCACGTCCGTCTCGCGCGTCGACGGCCGCGCCAAGGTCACCGGCGACGCCCGCTACGCGGCCGAATACTTCGCCCCCGACATGCTGTACGGCGTGGTCGTGAGCAGCACCGTGGCCAAGGGCCGCATCGTCGCCATCGACGCCACCGAGGCCCTCGCCCTGGAAGGCGTGGTCGAGGTGATGAGCCACCAGAACCGTCCGAAAGTACGCTCCTTCGACATCAGCTACAAGGACATGACGGCGCCGGCCGGCTCGCCCTTCCGCCCCTTCTACGACGACCAGGTGATCTACAGCGGCCAGCCGGTGGCGCTGGTGCTGGCCGAGACCTTCGAGGCCGCACGGCGCGGCGCCGCCCTGGTACGCATCCACTACCACGAGGAAGCGCACGACACGCGCCTGACGGCGAACCTGGACAAGGCCTACAAACCGCGTCCGCTGAAGGCCGGCTACGAGCCGCCGCCACCAGAAAAAGGCGATGCCGAAAAGGCTTGGCAGGCGGCGCCGGTACGCATCGAATCCGAGTTCCACCACGGCGTCGAGCACCACAACCCGCTGGAGCTGTTCGCCTCCACCGTGATCCGCGGCGAAGACGGCCACCTCACCATCTACGACAAGACGCAAAGCTCGCAGAACAGCCGCTGGTACGTGTCGCACGTGTTCGGCCTCTCGAAGAACAAGGTCACGGTGCGCAATCCCTACGTGGGCGGCGCCTTCGGTTCCGGCCTGCGTCCGCAATACCAGCTGACGCTGGCCGTGATGGCCTCGCTGAAGATGAAGCGCTCGGTGCGCGTGATGCTGACGCGCCAGCAGATGTTCAGCTTCGGCCACCGCCCGGAGACGGTGCAGTACGTGAAGCTGGCGGCCGAGCAGGACGGCACGCTGACGTCCATCATGCACGATGCGATCGCCGAGACGTCGCAGATCGAGGACTACGTCGAGGTCGTGGTGAACTGGTCGGGCCTCCTGTACGCCTGCGACAACATCAAGCTGGGCTACAAGCTGGTGAGCGTCGACCAGTACACGCCGATCGACATGCGCGCCCCCGGCGCGGCGCATGGCATGCATGCGCTCGAAGTGGCGATGGACGAACTGGCCTACAAACTCAAGATGGACCCGCTGGCGCTGCGCCTGAAGAACTACGCCGAGCGCGCACCGGTCGAGGACAAGCCGTTTTCGAGCAAGGAACTGCGCGCCTGCTATAGCCAGGGCGCCGAGAAATTCGGCTGGGACAAGCGTCCGCTCGAACCGCGCTCGATGCGCGAAGGTTCGGAGCTGGTCGGCTGGGGCATGGCGACCGGCGTCTGGGATGCGATGCAGATGTTCGCCCGCGCCAGCGCCGTGATGCATGCCGACGGGCGCCTGGTAGTGTCGAGCGCCGCTACCGACATCGGCACCGGCACCTACACCGTGATGGCGACGATTGCCGCCGAGGCCATGGGCCTGCCGCTGGAGCGTGTGACCTTCCAGCTGGGCGACTCGACCCTGCCGGTGGCGCCGATCGAGGGCGGTTCCTCGCACGTGGCCACGGTTGGCTCGGCGGTGGCGGGCGTCTGCGACAAGCTGCGCAAGACCCTGCTGCGCTATGCGCAATCGGCGGCCGATTCGCCATTCCGCGACAAGCGTTTGAAGGACGTGGAATTCGTCGACGGCGCGCTGCGCCTGAAGAAGAATCCGCAAACCTGGATCTCGCTGGCGTCCATCGTGGCGGGCACGGGACGCGAGCGGCTGGAAGAAAAGTACCTGATGCTGCCGAATATGCTCAAGCAGCGCAAATTCCGGCGCCTGGTGCACTCGGCGGTGTTCGTCGAGGCGCGCGTGGACGAGGAACTCGGCATCGTGCGCGTCACGCGCGTGGTCAGTGCGATCGCGGCGGGGCGCATCATGAACACCAAGACGGCGAGCAGCCAGATCGTCGGCGGCGTGGTCTGGGGCATCAGCCAGGCGCTGCACGAGGAAAGCCATACCGACCACCGCTTCGGGCGCTTCATGAACCACAACCTGTCGGAGTACCACGTGGCGGTGAATGCGGACATCCACGACATCGATGTGATTTTCGTGGAAGAGGATGACCGCATCGTCAGCCGCCTGGGGGCCAAGGGCGTGGGCGAGATCGGGCTGGTGAGCGTATCGGCGGCGGTGAGCAATGCGATTTTCCATGCGACGGGCAAGCGGATTCGCAGTACGCCGATTACGCCGGACAAGGTGTTGATGGGCGGGCCGTGAATTAACGGCGGTGTACGGGCGGTAATGAGGCTGTTGCCCGACCCGTGCGAGGTTGTTTGAATCCGCGTGGGCACAGGTGCGCACGCGGATCAAGCACACCACGAATGCATCACGCAACAGCGCCACGTCCCCCCAAAAAGGAAACCAAGCATGCCCACTCACAAAACCGCCATCATCACCGGCGCCTCGCGCGGCATCGGCCGCGCCATCGCCCTGCGCCTGGCGCGCGACGGCATTGCCATCGCGGTCAACTACGCCAGCCGCTCCACGGATGCCGACGCGGTCGTCAACGAGATCGCCGCCGCCGGCGGCAAGGCCATCGCCCTCCAGGCCGACGTCTCCCAGGCCGCCGACTGCGCGCGCCTGTTCGACCAGGCCGAAGCCGCCCTGGGCCCGATCGACGTCGTCATCAACAACGCCGGCGTGATCCAGCCCGGCACCACCCTGCTGGCCGATACCGACGACGCGCTGTACGAACGCATCTTCGCCATCAACACGCGCGGCACCTTCCACATGCTGCGCCTGGCCGCCACGCGCCTGCGCCAGGGCGGACGCATCGTCAACTTTTCGACCAGCGCGATCGGCCTGGCCATGCCGGGCTACGCGGTGTATGCCGGCGCCAAGGCGGCCATCGAAACGATGACCAATATCTTTGCCAAGGAAATGCGCGGCAAGGGCATCTCGGTGATGTGCGTGGCGCCGGGCCCCACCGCCACCGACCTGTTCCTGGAAGGGAAACCGGCGGAGCTGGTCGAGCGCCTGGCCAAGGCCGCACCGCTGGAGCGCCTCGGCACGCCGGAAGACATCGCCAACACGGTCGCCTTCCTGGTCGGGCCCGAGGGCGAGTGGGTCAATGGGCAGACGCTGCGGGTGAACGGCGGGATCGTCTGAACCGCCTGCGGCTCAAGTGCGGTTCTCGTCCCTCACCACGGCTTGCGCGCTGGCTTCGATAATCGGCTGGCCCGGTTGCATGCGCAGCGGCGGCGGCTGGGTGCTGTTGTAGAGCGCGCGCAGGATGAAGAAGACCACGACCGCCAGCAGCAGCCACAGGTACACACGCGCCAGGCGCTCCCTGGTGCTCATTCGGGGCGGCCCGGCGTCCACGTAGTGCTCGGCATGGAGCGCGCGCCAATCGCCGATCTTGCCGCTGCCAGCAACCACGTGGAGCAAGGCCGGGAAGCGCAGCGCGACCTCCTCCAGTTCGTCCATGTACTGCAAGACCTCGTCTGCGGTGGCCGGCACCTCGCGGCGCAGCAGTGCGGCGATGCGCTCCTGCACCCCGCGCACCACCGGCGGCTGGGTATCGAACAGGATCCGTTCGTCGATGGCCTGGTTCAGCCAGTCTCCCATGGGGCCGAACAGCGCCAGCCGGCGCCGGTCTTCGCGCCATTCAAAGGCCGCCACGGCGGCGGGAAACAGCGCTTCGTTTCCCGGCTGCCAGCCACGCGCCAGCAGGTCCGCGATGCGTTCCTCGAACAGTGTGCGCGCGGTGATGTTGTCCAGTTCCGTGTCGCCCAGGCGTGCCTGCAGCGCCGCCAGCCAGGCTTGCGGTTGGTCCAGGCGGCCGGCGCCGGCCATGCGGGCGACTTCCAGACGCAGCCGTTCGAACACCGTGGCGGCAAGTTGTTCGGCGGGGTCGATTGGCGCCAGCGCCGGTTTGTCGAGCGACAGCGTGGCGGGCGTTTCGCTGAAGGCTGCGCTGACGCTGGCTGGCTCGTCCGGTTCAGCGCCATCGGCCTGTGCGCGTTGGCGGTATTCAGCCCAGGCCAGCGCCGATTCGTAGGCGTCGCGCAGGGTCTGGAAACCGGCCGGGTCGAGGGTCTGGTCGATTCCCTTGAGCCTGCGCGCATAGGCACGCCGCACATCGCGTACGCCGGCCGTCTCGTCGAGCCCGAGTACGTCGAGGACATCCTGGGTTGTTTCCATAAAAGAGCCGCGGCGAAAGCAAGCTCCGCCGGTACACGCGGATTAGTTGCAAAGATCCATCTTATCCCGGCCGCGACGCTGATTCCAAGGAAATTTCCAGCAAAAACACCGATCAGATGCAGAGCACATCGTAGCGCACGTCGCGGCGGTCCTGCGCCTGCGGTCCTTCGACCAGGTAGGCATCCCAGCCCAGGCGGCCGATGTTACCGGTCTGCGAGATCGTCACCGGCCGCACGTCGGCGGCGCGCAGCACCAGTTCGATTTCGTATTCCAGCACCAGGCCGGTGAACATGGCCAGCAGGCTTTTCAGTGCGCGCGCCGCCAGGCCGCCGGGCAGGAAGGCGGTAAAACCGGCGTGGTCGAGCGGCCCGACCACCAGGCGCAGGCGCAAATCGCGTTGCCAGACGCGTCCGCCGGCAATGGCGTCCTTGCCCAGCACGCCAATCGCGCCGCCGAGCATGGTTTGCTGGGCCAGCGGCACGGCGTACCAGCGCCCGACAAACTGCTCGACCTGCACCGGGTGGCCGAAATACGCGCCCAGCACGCGCGCCAGCTGCACGGCCGAGCTGGGACGGTGCCGGACCGAGGCGGCAAAATAGCCGATCGATTCGTCCAGCACGGCGCCGTCCTGCGGGCGCGACAGGCGCTGGCGCAGCGAAGGATGGCCGAGACCCGCCAGGCCCAGCAGCAGCGGCAGAAAACTGTCCTGGCCATCGACCTGGTACTTCAGCGCCAGCCGGTATTTTTTCCAGGCTTCGTAGAACAAGGCCAGCGAACGGTTCGAAAAGGTATCGAGAAAGGCACGCGCGCCCTCGTCCTTTTCGGTCAACAAGTGGTCGGCGATGCGCTCGGTGTAGTGGACTGGCAGCACGCCGGTGCCGCCCAGCAGCCCCATGAAGGCGGGCGTGAGGCGCACGTATTTCAGGGTGCGCGCCTGCAGCGCCGCGCCCAGGGTGCCGGCGCGGCGCTCGATGTCGCGCGGCTCGGGCGCGATGGCTTCGAGCTGGCTGGCCGGAAAGCGCAGCGAGGTCGAGTTCTGGAAGCGCAGGAAGTTAGTCACTAAGCCCTGCTGCGGCATACCGTTGCGCTTGAGCCAAATCTCGAGTACCCGCACCGCCTGGAAATATTCAAAGCGATAGGGTTCGCTGAATAGTTTTTCGATTACAGCAGGCTCGAATCGCCGCTTCGTGGCAAACATGTGAGCAGCTCCTGACCGTTGTTGTTGGAAACCACCACCAGCTGGGTAAAGCTGTTGGCGTGCACATACAGCGCCAGGAAGCGTTCGACGATGTGGGCAAAGGCGTGGATGCCGCTGCCGACAAAGGCTTCTTCGTCGATGCGCAGGCGCACCTCGACGCCGCGCACCAGGCAAGTAAAGGGATTACCGGACAGCCAGGCAGTGGCCGCCTGTTGCGCAATGTCCGCAATGCCGGCGATCTGGCGCTGCGAGGACGGCGAGCGCGGCAAGTCGTACAGCGCCAGCATTTCGCGGAAGGCATCGATGCCGCCGTCGGCCAGCGACAAATGATTCAGCGACAAGTGGGAGATCAAGCGCCAGTGGGCGCTGCGGCCGCGCGCAAAGCGGTAAGAGGGCGTGGGTTTGCGCAGGAAGGCGATGCCGCGCGTGTTCGAGCCGCCCTCCAGGAACAAATCGCCGCCGGGTTGGCCATAACCGAGCAGCGCGGGCAGGTCGCGATTGCTGCAGGTCAGTTCCAGGTTCAGCGTGTCGGTCTCGACGGCGGCCGGGTCGAAATCGATGTCGACGATCGAGATCTGCGCTTCGAAGCCCGGACTTTTGTCGAGCATGTCGTCGTCGCGCCGCAGGGCCCAGTAATGGCCGTGCTGCTCGGGCGTCTGCGCGTGCTGCAGCGAATAAAACGGGCGGAACTCGACGACGCTTTCGCCATGCGGGGTCTGGCGTACCAGGTTCACCGAATCGACGGCCACCACCTCGAAGGCAAAGGCGCGCCGGGCGTCGGCCAGCACCGGATAGCTGGCGCTGGCGTGGGTCAGACGGATCGGCTCGCCCCGGTGGCGGAACAAATTGATCACCGGCGTGCAGCCGAGCAGCAAGTTCGTCCTTGATAGCGTGCCCAGCATGCGGGCAGTGTTCGAATCGGGGCGGATGCCGCCCAGGGCCAGGTGCAGCGTCAGCGTCTTGCAGCCTGGCGGCAGCATGCCTGCCAGCGCCGCCAGGTCGATATCGAAGAAATTGAACTTGTCGGGAAAACAAAAGTATTCAGTCAACAAGCGGTAGGCCGCATGCGAGCGCGCCGGAAAATCGATCAGGGCATCGTCTTCATCAAAACCGGCGGGCTGGACGGGAAGCGCGGACAGCGGGAGCCAGCGGCCATTGTTGTCGGCCTCGACCCAGGCGCCAAGGCCGCGCATGAACAGGGCGTCGCGCAGGGCCGCGCAAAACGACGGTTCGCCGTCGATGAAGACGCGCAGTGCCGGAAGCGCCGCTTCGCCCTTGGTCGCCTGGTCGATGGCGCCGGCCAGGCCGAGGTGGATGCAGGCGCTCGCGCCCGCCGGCAGGCGCACCGCTTCCGGCGCGGTGATGATGGCGTCGAACGCGGCGCGGCTGATGGCGAGCGGCGCCAAATGCACCGGGTACACGGTGCGGAAGGTGCAGGGGCCGCCGCGGATCGGGCGTGTCGTCAGCTGGGTGCCGCGCGGCAGGCATGCCAGGCCCTGGGCTGGGCTGCTGTCGAGGTGGGCGATCGAGCAGGAAGGAAAGGGACGCAGGTAGTGCGGATACAACACCTCGAACAGGGCTTCGGTGAATTCCGGATAATCGTCGTCGAGGCGCTTGGCGATGCGGGCATTGAGCAGGGCGAAGGACTCGATCATGCGCTCGGTATGCGGGTCTTCGCACACTTCTCCGCTGATCAATAGGCGGCCTGCAATCTTCGGGTAGCGTTCGGCGAATTCGCGCAGGTTGCGGCGCAGGTAGCCGAGCTCGCTTTCGTAATACGGCAGTAATTGGTCCAAATCAGGCTCCCGCAGGCGCGGCGCGGCCTGCCTTGCTGATGCTGTAGCTCAGCGTTGAGGGTTGCAGCACCGCGTCGAAGTTCACCGACTCTTGCACGGTGCTGATCACAAGCAGGGCAGTAATGGAAAAGTTCAGGCGGTTGACGGTGTTCTCGCGCAGTTCCAGCGAGGCCTTGACGTTTTTCAGGCGTGGCTCATGGCGCGCGATGACGCCTTCGATGCAGGCGCAAATGTGGGCACGGTCCGTCGGACTCGACAGCGACAGATCGGCGAAGTCGATCAAGCCGTAGCTGACGATGGAGCTGGCGCATTCCGGAAATGGCTCCAGGGCATCCTCGGGCACCACCGAGCGCGTGTTCAGCAAGGCCTCGAGGTCGCGCGCCACCATGTCTTTCATGTCTTCCAGCATGGCGCGCGGCGTGTTTCCACGCAGCGGCACGCCCAGCAGCCGGTCGAATAGTCCAGGTGTAAAACCTTTCATCGGGATCCTTCCAGCTGGTTGTTGGTTCGACGCAAAACCGCATGTTGCCACGGTGTCCAGCGCCAACGTTTGAGCAACTTCACATGCGCAACTTCTGGCCCTTGTTATTGTCCTTTGAGGAAAGTTCGGCCCACATCAACAAATACTTGAGGGATGCCAGAATCATGAGCAGCAAAGTACTTTGGGGCGAAGGCCTCCTCCTGCGTCCGCAACACTTCCAGCGCCAGGACGAATACCACGAACATTGCCTGAACAAGGGCATCAAGGCGGTCCATCCGTATGCCTGGGGCGTCGAGCGCCTGCAGGTCGACCGCGAGGCGCTGGCCAGCAATGTGTTGCGCATCGTCGACCTCGCCGTGCGCTTCCAGGACGGCGAGCTGGTCGATGCACCCGGGGCCGACGAACTGCCGGATGCGGTCGACCTGGCGTCGCTGCCGCAGTCCCAGCAGAGCGTTACCTGGTACGTGGCGCTGCCGGGGCTGAAACCCTTCAATGGCAATTTCGCCCAGCCAGGGCAGGCCTCGAACACGGCGCGCTTCGTCCAGGCCAACCAGGACACGCCCGACCTGTACACGGGCGCGGCGCCGGTGCAATTGGCCTACCTGAAGAAATCGGTGTGCCTGGTCTCGGATGCCGATCCGCGCGATGCCTATATCCACTTTCCGCTGCTGCGACTGCGCCGCCTGAGTACCGGCGGCTTCGAGCTCGACCCGGCCTTCGTGCCGCCCAGCCTGACCTTGACCGCCGCCGCGCCGCTGTTCCAGCAGTTGCGGCGCCTGCTCGACGCCCTGCAGGCAAAAGTCAGCGCGCTGTATGGCCACCACCGCGAGCCGAGCAAGAACGTGATCGAATTCCGCTCCGGCGACATGAGTTCGTTCTGGCTCTTGCACACGGCCAGCGCCGCGTATGCGGAACTGACCCACCACTTCCACCACCCGGCCCTGCATCCGGAACGCCTCTACGAGCAATTGTTGGGCGTGGCGGGGCGCCTGATGACCTTTTCCAAAAGCTGGACCCTGGCCGATTTGCCGCCTTATCAACACAGCGATCCCGGGCCCGGCTTTGCCAAGCTGCACACCATCATCCGCGAACTGCTCGACACCGTGATCTCGTCGAAATACTTCGCCATCGCCCTCAACGAAGTCCGGCCCAGCTACCACCTCGGCATGCTCGACTCGGGCAAGATCGACGACAAGACCACCTTTTATATCGCGGTCGGCGCCGACATGCCGGCCATCGAGCTGGTCGACATGGTGCCGCTGCGCTTCAAGGTCGGCGCCCCGGACGACGTGGAAAAATTCGTGCTCTCGGCCTTGCCCGGGGTGCGCCTGCAGTACACGCCGCAATTGCCGGCGGCGGTGCCGGTGCGGCCCGACACCTGCTACTTCATGCTGGAAGCCAAAGGGCAAATGTACGAGCGCATGATCAAGGGGCAGTCGATCTCGCTCTATGTGCCGGCCGGGATGAAGGAACTCCGGCTGGAACTGCTGGCCGTGGCGTCGTAGAAAGGAGACGATCATGTCGGGACTACTCATCACGCTCGGCGACAAGACCGCCTACGGCGCCACCCCGATCGCCGGCCAGCAAGCCACGATCGGCACGCGCCGACGCTCGGGGCAGCGCTGTCGCACCAATCCGGCGCTGCTGGCGGAGCTGGCGGGCCGCGCCGGGCAGCATGGCGCAGCCGGCCCGGCGCAGGTCGCGATGGTGGTGGCCGACAGCGGCCAGCGCCAGGCCCGTACGCTGGAACTGATGGGCATGGTGTCGAGCGCCATGCCCCAGCTCGACGAGAGCGAAGACGTGTTCTGCGTCGGCAGCGCCAGCGGCGCCTGTGGCGACGTGTCCTTTGTGACGGCGCTGGCACTGGCGCACCACGCGGTGCTGGTCAGAGGCGCGCCGGTCCTCTGCCTCGGCAATGACGATGCAAACCACTGCAGCGCGCAGCTGCTGCGCCCGCCACCGCCTGAAATACGCGCAAGCTGACGCCTGCGGCGGCAACGCGTCCGAAGCGTCCTACACTGCCTCAGGTCGCGCGCCGATTGGCTCTGCCGCGCATCGGACTACCATCGGGTTTTCTGCATTCGCACTGGGAGAACATGATGGCAGGTAACAACGATATGGAACGCGGCAACATGGGCCGCCAGGACGATCAAGGCATGGGCAGCGGCGACCGCAGCCGCGCCGATACGCTGTCGGCGCCGCCTTCCGCCAGCGATACGAACAGCCGGCAAGAGGGCCCGGGCACGGCGCGCCAGGGTGGTTTCCCGAGCGCCTCTCCGGAAAGTAATGTGAATCCGCCAGGCGCACCGCAAAGCAGCCATGGCAGCGCCACCGGACCGATTGCGGGCGGCACGGGCGGCGCAGTGCAGGGCAACAGCCAGTCCGGCATGGGCGCGGCTGCTGCGGGCGGCAATCCCGGCACCACGATGGGCAACCCGGCCGGCGCCGGCCAGGGCGGCATCAAGGGTGTGTCGGAGGGCGATGAAGTCGAGAAGCTGGCAGAGAAAGACGATGGCGGCGTGGGTGGCGCCGACTCGCGCTGAGGTGAAAACGGGGCGGCGCGACGCCGCCAGTTCAGTGGATCAATTGATCAGCTAGCGGAGTGGAAGGAATCGAGTCTGCTTGGCTCGGCTGATAAGATCGTGCAATCAGCAGGCGCCGCATGGTGTCGGCATGCGGCAAGCTGCGTGTCGTTGGATCAGGCCAGCGCGACGGCGAGGCGCGGCATATCCTGCTGACCGCGCGCACTTGCGGCAGAACGTTCCGTACCGCCGTGCTCGCCCTTCAGGCGGAAGCGCTGCACGACTTGCTCGAGCGCACTTGCCTGGTCTTGCAGCGAGGCCGCTGTTGCAGCAATTTCTTCGACCAGGGCCGCGTTGTGCTGGGTGATCTGGTCCATTTCGCTGACGGCCTGGTGGGTCTGCTCGATACCGGCCGATTGCTCGCGGCTGGCGGCGGCGATATCGGCGACGATGTCCGACACCTTGGTGATGCCGCCAACGATGCCCTGCACCACATTGCCGGCTTCGCGCGCCAGGCTGCCGCCTTGCGCGACTTGCGCGCTCGAATCGTTGATCAGGGTCTTGATTTCACGCGAAGCCGTTGCCGAACGCTGCGCCAGGGTGCGCACTTCGCTCGCCACCACCGCGAAGCCACGGCCCTGTTCGCCAGCGCGCGCCGCTTCCACCGCCGCATTCAGCGCCAGGATATTCGTCTGGAAGGCAATCCCATCGATGACGTCGATGATCTCGACGATCCGCGCCGACGACGCCTCGATATGGCCCATCACATCGACCACCTGGCCGACCGCCACGCCACCGCGCTGTGCCGCTTGCGCGGTGGCGTTCGCCATGCTGCTCGCTTCGACCGAGTTCTCGGCATTGTTCTTCACCGTGGCCGTCAATTCTTCCATCGATGCGGCGGTTTCTTCCAGCGCCGAAGCTTGCTGTTCCGTGCGGGCGGAGAGGTCGATGTTACCGTTCGCAATTTCCGTGGCGCCGCTCGACAACAGCAGCGCACCTTCGCGCACTTGCGCCACGATACTGTTCAGGCTGTTGTTCATGTCGTTCAGGGCACGCAGCAGCGCACCGGTTTCGGTACGGTCGTCCGCACGCACATCGATGTGGGTCGACAGGTCGCCGCCAGCCACGGTGCGCGCCAGGCCAACCGCCTGCATCAGCGGCGCCGTGATCGATTTGCTGATCACGAAGGCAAGCAGGGCGCCTGCAACAATCGCGAACACCGTCATGCCCAGCATCAGGTAACGTGCCTGCTCATACGCATGTTGCGCATGCATCGCATCGTCATGGCTCTTGTTTCTTTGCAGTTCCATGAACTGGCGGATCCCGTCCTGCCATTTCGTGGTGGCGGGGCCGGCCGTATCGAGCAAGTAACGGATGGCGTCCTGGGTATTCACCGCCGACAATTCGAGGAAGCGGTTGTTCATCGGGCGTACGGTGTCGGCCAGGGCTTCAATATCGCGGACCAACTGCTGGCCTTGCGCATCGAGCGGCATGGTTTTCAGCTTGCCGAAGGCACGGTCGTATTGTTCGCGCGCCGCCGTGATCTTCGGCTCTTCGCGTTTCGCCTCGGTTTTGTCGCTCAACAAGGCCATCGAACGGACCACGCGCGAGACGATGTGCACCGAATCCGACATGTGCTCGAGCAGCTCGATCTTTTTCATGTTGACGTTGACGATGTGCTCGGTTGCCGCATTGGTCTCGCTGATCTTCTGCAGGCCGGTCAGGGAAACGATGAGCAGGAAAAGTAGGATGATGCCAAAGCCAAGGCGCAGCCGCGCCTTGATGGTGTAGTGTAGGAAATTCATGTTCGTTTTCTTGTTAGTTCGGGTTGATCGAAGGGATCCGAACAAGGACAAGGAGGCACTGGGCGGCTGTCTTGGCGAATCAAACGACGACGGTGTAGCTTACAAGAAACAAACAGTCACTGATGAATTCGTTACTTTTATTTCCCTTAAGAAAGCGAAAAAACAACAAAATGGTGACGAAATTGACGATTTCGATGGAGAGAACCGAAAATTTAACGGTCACTAGCGAATAAGCGTTACAAAGAGGTGGCTACAGCCTTGTTGCGCCCGACGCGATAGCATGCATTTCGCCGCGCGGATCGAAGAAGATGTGTGCGCACAGGCTGCACCACCGGATCTGCATCGCCGCGTACTGTGAGCAGTCCTGTGAATGTTCAACCGATCCCTGCCTTCAATTAAACGGTAGGCAGGCCAACCTGGAAATGTCATCAGCAGTCAGCGAAAGCCACATATGAGCCAATTAGCGAGGTTGGAGTTGTTCATTAAATCGTTCGGTGAGATGGAAGCGCAGGAGCTTAAGCAAACCGTGTCGCCGCCGCATATTCAAAGTGCATCGCACATGACATCCGCGAGCGCAGCAGCCAGCTCAGCATCGTCGTCGTCCGCTACAGTCACCAAACCCGTCATTGGGAACGATGCATTGTTCAAAAAGGCGAAGGAACTATGGGTAAAGAATTGGACCGTCGAATCTGGTGCTTACGATGAGCCTTGGTCATGTTCCGGCACGCAGACCTGGTTATTGTGTTGGTGGTTGGGGGTGACCAACATGGCTGTTGGTAAATACATTAATTTACACAGGGTATCCCTAGACAAGGGTATTCAACTTCCCGTTACAAACAGCTTCAGTACAGATTATTTTCTTCTCTCCGGCGGTGGCCACGACATGACAATCATCCACCAGTTGGGAAGATGGACGCTGTTACAGTCCTGGGTAAACCATTTCCATTTGTTCCCTCATATGAACGTTGGAAACGTTGACCACAACTTGTACGGCGTCGACTATGCCGAGATCCGTGCGATGTTGACAGATGGCCGCCGGCTGGACGTGCAAGCGCTGAGCAAGCCATCGGAACCAGCAAGCTCCGAAACACCATCATCCGATGCGTTACGAGACGCCAACCAGCCGCTTTCTCGTAATCAGATCAACATGCCCACGACATGGGCATACACGAAAATCGATCTTGGCACCGGGGATGATGCAAGGCCAGAATGGCTAGACACGTATGACCCGATAAAGCATTTCATTTACACCTAGGGAAGCGCTGATTTATTTGCCGCCGAGCCTGCCGCCGTCCCGCCCGACCTGAGACAACAGTGGCACGTTCACCAGCGAACAGACGATCATGCAGAGAAGCGTTTCCGACCTCGAATACGCCGCCAAGAAGAAGCTGACGCGGCGCGACCGCTTCCTCGCCGAGATCGACAGCGTGACGCCGTAGGGCAAGCTGCACAAGCTGATCGAGCCGCACTGTTCCAAGGCTAGCGGTCCTGGCTGCCCGCCGATCGGCCTTGCCCGCATGCTGCGCATGTACGTGGCCCAGCAGTGTTTTGGCTTGTCCGATGAAGGCATCGAATATGCGATTTACGATAGCTAGGCAATCCGTGGTTTTGTCGGTATCGACCTCAATTGCGAGTCGGCGCCGGACGCGACGACGCTGCTGAAGTTTCGTCATTTGCTCGAGGCAAAAGGCATCACGCGCCAGATTTTCGACACCATCAACGGGCACCTGGCCGAGAAGGGTTTGATGATGCGTGAAGGTACTATCGTCGACGCTACCTTGATCGCCGCGCCACCATCGACGAAGAACAGGGACGGCGAGCGCGGTCCGGAAATGCATCAATCGAAGAAGGCAACGACTGGTATTTCGGGATGAAAGCCCATGTTGGCGTGGACGCCGCTTCCGGTCTGGTGCACACGCTGATCGGCACCACCGGCAATGTCTCCGATGTGACGCAAGCACACGCGCTGCTGAATGGCGACGAGACGGCAGCGCTTCGCGATGCGGGTTACCAGGGCGTCGAAAAGCGCGCTGAGAATGTCGGCAAATCGGTGACCTGGCACGTGGCGATGAAACGCGCCAAGCGCAAGGCACTGCCCAAAAACAAGTTGGGACGCATGCTCGAAAAACTGGAGCAAGTGAAGGCGAGCGTGCGGGCGAAAGTGGCGCATCCGTTCCATGTCATCAAGAACCTGTTCCGTCATCGGAAGACGCGCTATCGCGGCCTGGCCAAGAACACTGCACAACTGTTTACGCTGTTTGGCTTCGCCAATCTGGTGTTGGCTGGCCAGCGATTTACGATCACCGAAACCCGAAGTGCATCCTGAGTGCCGAAAGGCACAAGAAGTACTGCCTTTCTCGATCCGTGCGCCCCGTCAAAACGTCGATTGATCTGGACAGAGCAACCCAACTAGAAAAAAGCCCATGTGGCCAAATCATGGCACACATGGGCTACTACAGATGTGAATGTCTAACGGCGGTTATAGAGCTAAGATTTGACGTACTTCGTTCTTAGTTGACAAACATAATCCGGAGTTGACGAACATAATTCAACGTGTTCAATTGTC
>Ga0265798_10000317_pt1 | contig 86761 bp, 122 predicted proteins | sample P3T30metagenome_FD_192430 | JGI IMG/M metagenome (GOLD analysis project Ga0265798, IMG submission 192430) | Plant litter microbial communities from East Loma Ridge, Irvine, California - P3 T30 | ecosystem: Environmental > Terrestrial > Plant litter > Unclassified | place: USA: California... | reverse complement strand
AGACGCAGTCAACGCTGTCGGCAACTACGAGCGCATGTTGGCGCAGCTCCAGGCTACGCAGCAGCGCGGAAATGCGTCGAGCCGGGAAGCGGCGCAGAACCATCGTGTGGTGACTGCCGCGATGAACGACGCCCACTCGGCTGCACGCGGTCTGGCGGGAGGCATTGGCCAGCTCTGGCTGACCTGGGGTAACACGGTCCCGCTGGTGGCTGGTGCGGTCATTGCTGGGTCGCTGGCCAAGAGCCTGTCCATGGGAACTGAAGTCGAATTCCAGCTCCAGTTCCTGCGTGCACTTGCCAACGACATGGAGCGAGAACCAATCGATTTCGATAAGTTCATCGGGATCACGGACGGTTCGATGTCTACCCTCAAGGAAGCCGCTGAGGGTATGCGCGCACTGGCACAGAACGGTTTGGATCAACGTAAAGCGTTGCAGGCCCTGCCGGACGTGCTGAACCTGTCGGTCATCGGTGAGATGGACGTGGGGTCGGCTGCACTGTCGGCAACTGGTATCGCCCAAGCGTTCAACATGCAGGCCAACGAGATCGGCAAAGTTGGCGACATCTTCTCCCAGGTAGCGGCGTCGTCCAACACCTCGGTACGTGGTATGACTGAGTCGATGAAGCAGGCATCTACCGCTGGTGACATGTTCAAGGTCACCATCGAAGAAACTGCATCGGCAATCGGCGTCCTGGCGCAGCGAAACATTATTGGCAGCGCGGCAGGTACGGCACTGACCAACTCGCTCAAGAGCCTGTACGAGCCAACGGCTGAAGCCAAGGCCGCGATGGACGCTGTGGGCCTATCAACCAGCGACGGTGCCGGTAACATCAAGGGCTATACCGAACTGATCGATGAGCTGCGCCAGAAGCTGTCGCAGATGAATGAAGCCAGCCGCGCCGTGTTCCTGGGCACTATCGCTGACCAGCGCGGTTCAAAGGCCCTGTCGGCAGTCACGTCCGACTTCGAGAAGTACAACGAGTTCCTGAACGAAGCCAAGGACTCCTCCGGGTTCATGAGCGCTGCTGTGCTGCAACTGGAAGACACCGTGCACGGCTCATTCCGTCGCATGTCGAACTCGGTGGACGGCACGTTCAACAAGGCATTCCAGCAAGCCGAACCGACCATTCGCCGGGTAGCGGAGGAGATCGGTGAGATGGCCAAGGCAGACGAGGTCGTCAACTCGCTGGCCAACCTTGCCATCGCCACGGCCCGTGTCACGCAGACCATGGTCCAGAACGGCGATTCGATTCTGATGGCTGCTGCGGCCTATGCTGGCCTTCGTGTGGTCTCTGGTGCTGCAAGCGCCATGGTGGTGTGGCGCAACTCGGTTGCAGCCTCCACCCTGGCCAATGCAGCCAACACCGTTGCCACTACTGGCGCTTCCGGTGCAATCGGTGGTGCTGGCATTATCGCTGGCGGCGCAAGCGTGGGCATGACCCGCTTCGCCATGGCTGCGCGCATGGCATCGGCATCGCTCGGACCACTGTCTCTCCTGATCATGGCGGGCTACACCGCCTACGAGTTGATGGGGGCCAGCACTTCGCGTGCAGAGAACGCACTGAACCGTGCCAACAACACGACTGACACCGCCATCAACTTCTACGACCGTCAGATCGACAAGTTGAAGGAGCTGAACAAGGAGCTGAGCAACAACGCTGAACTGACGAAAAAAGCAGGCGTTGAGACCAGTCGTTCAGCTCTCATGGGCGAACTGCAAAAGGCTGAGGCTGATGTGGCCAAGTCGGTTTCTCGTCCAGCCACTTCGATGTGGGGCAACTGGGATGCAAACAACAGGAACGCCGAACGTGATGAGGCTCTGGCTGTCGCTCGACGCGATGAGATCGCGGGCAAACTGGCAAAGCTCGATGCCAAAGAGCGTGAGTTCAAGATCGAGTCGAACGACAACCTGCGCCTGACCAAGCGCCAGAATGTCGCACGTCGCCTGGACGACCTGGACAAGATGGCAGGCGGCAAGAGCGACACCTTTGGTGACCAGGGCAACGACAAGACCAAAGCGTTCATCCCGGAGCTGGACGCACTGAAGGTGGAACTTGCCCAGGCAGATTCCGACGCTGATGCTATCGCTCTCAAGGCGGGTGAAGTCGGTAAGAAGATCAACGGCGCACTGAACAATTTTGTCAAGCCAGACAAGGGCGGCGCACGCTCGGCTGAGCGTGATGCCTACGGTGCTGGCCAGCTCCAGTTGGACGGCGAACTCCAGCGCATCAAGGACATGGAGAAGTCCGCGCTGGCAACGAATAAGACGAACCTTGCCGTCAATGAGATCGGCAGTCTCCAGTCGATTGCCAACGAGCTGGCCATTGTCACCAAGGCCCGCAGGGATGAGCTGGTCGTCTTCGAGCAGAAGGAAGCGATGGCTGCTGCGGCCGAGAACCGCAAGCGCAATGAGCAGTCCATAGTAAATAAGAAGGAAGGGACCGAGCGGGACATCCTGGAAGCTGACCGTGAAGCTGTGCGTCAGCGCCGCGAACTGTTCTCCAAGTGGGCCGAAGAAAGTCTGGCTACCGAATCTCGCAACCTGCGGGACCGTGGCGAACTGATCCGGGCCTTCGAGCTGGAATTTAACTCGAAGAACGGCGGCGAGATGACCCAGATCGACAACGATCTGAACGACCCGCGCACCAACTACGCTCAGAAAGAATCGCTGAACGGTCGCAAAGAGCACCTGACCAACGAGTGGAACAGTGGTCGCCAGTCGGCCATGTTCGCCCAGCTTGAGGAGCAGTACGAGGCCCTGGTGTCGGGTATGGAAGAACGTCTGGCCGAAGTCGCTACCAAGGCGTCGGCCACCAACGGCTTCCTGTCGGACGTTGGCGCTGCCGCCATGGCCGATGGAATCCGCGATCAGACTATCCCGGCTGCGAATGAGCTGCTGGCCAAAATGAGCGCCATCGCTGACGGCCTGGGCGATCCAAAGCTCAAGGGCAGCGTGTCGAAGATGGGTACGGACCTTGTCCGTGAAGCCCAGCGCTCGTCCAAGGCATGGATCGATGCCGGTAAGTCCATCGAGAAGTCGCTGAGCGATGCTTTCGGTAAGGGCGGAAAAGCCGTGGGCGGCGTCATCTCTGCACTGATGCGCCAGAAGGCTGAGCAGAAGGACCTGGACGATCAAGTCAAGCGCGCACAGTCCGATCCGAAGATGGACAAGACCAAGCTGCTGGAGGTGCAGGACGCCGCCACGATAAAGTCCACCGAGATTCAACTGGCCTCTTACGGGAGCATCGCCGGGGCGGCAAAAGGGTACTTCGATGAGCAGTCGAAGGGCTATGCCGTCATGCAGGCCGCTGAGCAGACCTTCAGGGCGTTTGAGATCGCTTCGGCAATCCATACCCACCTGACGAAGTCGGGCCTCCTGACGGGCTTCCTGGGCCTGTTCACGACGGTCAAGGCAACCGAGGTTGCAGTAGAAGCCGGAACCGTGGCACCGACCATCGCTTCTGAAAGTGCGAAAGCGACCGCGCATGGTATTACCGGCTTGGCTGCGGCACTGTCTCTGCCATACCCTGCGAACATCCCAGCGTTCGCCATCACGGCAGCGATGCTGGCTGCAATCGGCGTGGCGGTCAGCGGTGCTGGCGGCGGCGGGTCGAAGGTCAACCTGTCGGAGGAGCGCCAGAAGTTCAATGGCACCGGCAAGTCCTACAACACAGACGATGAAAAAGCCAACGCCTACGACTGGGAGCTGGAAAAGTCAGAGTCCCTGGCACGCGCCATGGAAGCCCTGCGCGAGAACTCGGACATCGAGCTGCGCTATTCCTCCAGCCAACTGCTGACCCTGGAGAGCATCAACGCCGGTATCAGCGGTCTGGTCAACACCGTGTCGATCACGTCGGGTATCCGTGGCACCCGCGCTGATGAGGCTGCACTGGGTGTATTCGCCACGCACAGCAAGCTCGGTTTCAGCAGCTCCTCCAAGACCCTGCTGGACAGCGGCATCGCGTTCAACAACACGAACATTGGTTCGATCATGGGCGGCAGCGCAGTTGCCCAGAGCTACGCCGACATGGAGACCAAGAAGAAAAGCTTCTGGGGCCTGTCGAGCAGCAAAAAGACCAACACTGAGTACCAAAATCTGGACGGGGAACTTGCCGAACAGATGTCCCTGATCGTCGGTGACATGTACACCGTGGTCAAGAACGCTGCTGTTGCGTTTGGCCAGGACAATGCCACCATCGAAGCCGCGCTGAAGAACATGTCGCTGTCGTCGGCAGGCATGACCCGGATCAGCCTGAAGGGTTTGTCGTCCGATGAGGTGGAGAAGGAACTGCAAGCGGTCTTCGGCAACCTGGGTGACACCATGGCCAAGGTCGCCATGCCAGGACTCAACGCCTTCCAGCAGGCTGGCGAAGGGTACATGTCCACCATCGTGCGTGTGTCCTCGGGTATCGAGGCCGCACAGTACACGATGCAGAAACTGGGCATCGCAGCAGCCGACTACAACAGCATCGCAAACAAACAGGGCGACGTTACCACCGAGATCGTCCGCGCCAGCCTGTTGCAGAAAGAGGCTTCGGGCAACGTTCTGAGCGGTATTGGTCAGATGGTCGAGTCGTTCGTCGGCTCCGCTGCTGAAATGGCTGAGGCATACACCAACCTGAACGACGTGCGCCGCACCATGATTGCAACCGGCGCCAAGGACAGCAACGTCACTGCCGACATGGTCAAGGGCGCGGGCGGCGTGAGCAACCTTGCTTCCGGCATGAAAGACTTCCTGGAGGAGTTCTTCACCGAGGGCGAACGCGCTGCGATCAAGACCGGCTTCCTCAACGAGGAGTTCCGCAAACTCAACATCACCATGCCAGCATCGAAGGATGCGTTCAAGGAGCTGGTCGAGGGCCTGGACCGAAGCACGCCAGCAGGGCAGGCCCTGTACGGTGCGCTGATCAACCTGTCGGGCCAATTCTCCGAGCTGGCAGGTGAAGCAGGCGGCGTGGACCCAGCACTTGCCAAGCAACGGGCATCGATCAACGTCCTGATCGACGCTGCTGAGCGCTGGACTGATGCAGCTCGTGAGGGTCGCACGCTGCTGGCCGACATCGACGCGGAACTTGCCAAGGGTAGCGGTAAGGTCGACAACAGCAAGCGTATTGCTGAACTGCGCCAGTTGATGGACACCAGTACCGTCAGCTTCGAGCAGCAGCTCGATCTGGCTGGACAGATCAAAGACCTCGTTCTGGAAAAGTACGAGATCGAGAAGAAAAACGCTGAGGACCTGATCGAATTCGGTCGTGATCTCCGGGACTATGTCCGTGACCTGAGCACGGGTGACAAGTCGCCACTGACCAACAAGCAAAAGCTGGAAGAAGCTCAGAAACTGTACAACCAGAATCTGAACGACCTGAACTCGACGGATGAGGGCGTCCGTGATAAAGCTCGTGACAGCCTGCAAGGTCGTGCTGATACGCTGCTGGAATTGGCCAAGACCTACTACGCCAGCTCACAGGGTTACACCGACATCTTTGGTGAGGTTACCAAGCAGCTAGAGGCTGTCGGCCTGGACGCACTGAACAAAGGCAACGCTGCTGAAGTGACAGCCAAGGACCAGTTGCAGGAACTGAAGGACCTTCGTGCAGAAGTGATTGGTGTCAACGACGCCATCGACCGTGAGATGAGCGCGGTCACCAACCAACTGGCCATCCAAGTTCGTGTCCTGGGCGAGATGTCGGACGACCTGGGCGTGATTTCGGAAGTGCCAGAAATCCTGCGCGGTCTGCCTGCGGAGCTGGCTGGCCTGCTGGGTACACTCGGTGTAGACGGCGGTGGTGTGAACGACACTATGGAAGACAGCATCAAGGGCTTGTACCGGACGCTCCTGAACCGCAAGGCTGATGATGCTGGCCTCCAGTTCTGGCTTGATGCTGCCAACCGTGGCATTACTATCGAGCAAATCCGTGAGGAGATGAAGAAGACCAATGAGTACCAGGTCAAGGTCAACGGCTCCCACGCAGGAGGACTTGGCTATGTTCCGTTTGACGGGTATATTGCCGAATTGCATCGTGGTGAGGAAATCCTGACCGCATCACAGGCAGAGGCCCGTCGCACTGACAAAGCTGCCATGGCGTCAACTGGGTCTTTCAGCAGTAACGAAAAATCGGAGATGGCTGCTGAGATTCGTGAGCTGAAGGCTGCGGTTGAACGCCTCACCACGGGCCAGCGTGAAGCCGCTGAGGTGATTGCTCGTGCAGTTCACAGCTCCTCGCAAGCGAATGCTGACGCCATCGTGGCAGGGACTCAGGAAGCCGCAGCAAGTTCTAGCTGGGGTGATCGAAACAAACCGGGAATCAAATGACGACAACAGCGCAGTATGAAGCGTGGCTTGAGGATGACACCGCGATGCGGTGCATCCTGGTGGAAGCCACCGCAAAGATCAACGGTGTAGAAACCGTCATCCGTTTGGCCAGCCGGGGGTTCACCACGGGGCCAACGGAGGCCCCACCGAATGTGGAGTATGACTCGATCATCCAGAACGGGGTCAGCCTCAACGAAAGTGTGTCCGTTTCGGGTAGTGCATCAATGTCCTACGGCGACATCGAGCTGGACAACAGCGACGGCGAATACGATCACTGGCTTCAGGGCGTATGGGTCAACAGACCTATGACCGTGCTGCATGGCGACGTGCGCTGGCTGCGCGCTGACTTCGTCCCGGTTTTCGTCGGCGTCGTGGCCGACATCGACAGCCGCGCCCGCAACCGAATCAACGTGAAGTTCCGGGACAAGCTCCAGTTGCTCAACACTGCGGTCAACGAAGTGAAACTTGGGGGCCTGACCGATAACAAGGAGCGTCTGCTTCCGGTACTGCTGGGTGAGTGCCACAATGTCGAGCCACTTCTGATCGATCCAGCCGAGCACGAGTACCAGATCAACATTGGCAACACCGAGGGAATCATTGAAGTCCGGGATGATGGCGTTCCGGTCGGTGTGTCGGCTACACTCAGTACAGGCAAGTTCAAGTTGGTCGCCCAGCCGGTGGGCCAGATCACAGTGAGCGCGCAGGGGGTGAAGTCTGTCACCTACGTGAACTCAGCGGTTGGACTGATCAAACTGCTGGTCAAAAACTATGGCCTTGCGCAGCACCGATTCACTGACGCAGACCTTGACCTCACCAGCCTCCAGGCATTTGACTTGAAAAACCCATACCCGTTGGGGTACTACATCGCGGACAAATCGAACGTCCTGGCAGTGTGCCAAGAACTAGCCGCAAGTGTGGGGGCCATGGTCATCGTTTCCCGGTTGGGCAAGCTCCGCTTGATCCAAGTGAACCCAGCCTATGATCCGAACCTGGTCGTGGCTGACATCACCATCGAAGACATGCTCAACAGGTCCCTCAAGGTGGTGGAGAAACTTGACGTGTTTGCTTCCGTCAAGTTGGGCTACTGCAAAAACTGGACTGTTCAGGCCAAACTGGAAAGTGGTATCCCAGTTGAGCACAAGAACCTGTTCAAAGAGGAGTGGCTGGACTACACCGCGAAGAACGCCACGGTCGCTGCCGACTACCGGCTGCATGTCACCCCTGAGCGGGAGGAAACTTTCCTTCTGGCAGAGGCTGATGCCATCACGGAGGCTGTTCGGAGGCTTGACCTGATGGGTACGCCACGCTGCATCTACCAGTATGACGGCTTTGCCAACTCGACCGCCCTGGAGCTGGGCACCGTGGTCCGCATTACACATGACCGCTTCGGCCTCAAGAACGGGAAGTTGGGCCTTGTCGTTGGTCTTCAGACCAATTTCCTGAAATCGCGTACCACTGTTCAAGTGATGATTTAATGGCAACCATCGTAAATACTCGGGATAAAATCCTGAAAAGCGCCGCCGTCCGGGTTGAGCCGGTCACCCTGCCACCGAACGTTATCGTACCGGCTGGTCAGGTTCCGGGCCTTCCCGCGCTCACGCTGAACTCAAAGGTCATCTTCCTTCGGTCTACATCCCAGATTTTCCAGATCAGTAAGGTTAATGGCCAGGCATCCCCGGCATCCATCACGTTTGAGCCGGTCATCCGGAACGTTTCAGGGAACCTTGTCTGGAACGTGATCTCAGGCACCGCCACGCTGCGCGAAGGTCCGGATGGGACCAAGACGCTCGCCTTCGCTGATATGGCCTCTGACAGCGCCTCCGTGCGGTTGACGGTCACTGAGGGCGGTATCACCTACAGCGACACCATCACGGTTGTCAAACTGCGTGAAGGTGCGGACACGGTCAACGTGATCATGTCCAACGAAAGCCACACCATCCCGGCTGACGGGAATGGCCTGCCAACATCGTATTCCGGCGCCAGCACCACGATATCGATCTTCGTGGGAACCGTGGATACGACAGAACTCTGGAGCCTATCGAAGACAGACAGTATTGGCATCACGTCCAGCCTGAGCGGAAACACCCTGTCGATCACCGAGATGCAGGCTGCTTATTCCGGGGCCTATGTTGACATTCGTGCTGCACGGGCTGGGTTCGAGGTCATCAACAAGCGGTTCACGGTGGCCAAAGCCAAGAGCGGTACGAGCGGTACGAACGGTCGTCCTGGAGAAGACGGCAGGCGTGGCTCCCTTACGGCTTATGCCAGTGGATCATCCTGGTCAGATGCTACAGCCAACTCTGCTATCTCTGCTGCTGGCGGTGGGGGTATCAAAGTCATTGGTGACACCGTCACCATCAGCAGCTCATCCTTCGCAGCCACCAAGTATTGGTCGGGTGGTAGCTGGGTCGATCCTGGGGTGGTCATCGATGGCAACCTCCTGGTGAACGGGACGCTGTCAGCCACTAAGGTTTATGGTGGCACCCTGTCGGGTGTTAGCATGAACATCAGTGGTAATTTCATTGTCAATGGCGCTACTGGGATGAGCCAACTGTACACCGCGAACCTGACGAGGTGCACGGGATCAAATGGTGACGCTCCAGGACTTGCTGCTTTCACGCCCAGGTCATACGGTACTGGTGACGCTGTGAACGCGATTGGCATCGGCACCCGCGCCCGCATGGGCCTGAATGGGGGACATGACTTCTACGCTGCTGGGACCGGGACCTATGGACCGTTTACGGGTGCGCACGATGGTATCGTACCGAATGACTCAACGGCTATGCCTGGGGACCTGATGGTCGACGTAACCTGCATCGGCCAGGAGGGTATGTCGAACTCGATCTTCCTGATGGAGCCATCGTCAAAGCCGTACCAAAGGGGAGTTCGTGGACCGCTCTCTGCTGTCGTAGGTGCGTTGAAAGACTTTGCACCGTCTGCCATGGTTGAGGGTGACATGGTGGTGGAAGCTGAAGGATCGATTCAGATACTTGACATCATGTCGGGGGCATACTACGAGATGGGTGAGACTCACACACTGGTGACTGTCAACGGTGTTGGTGAAGGTATGATTAAGGTGTGCGGGGAGGGTGGTCCGATTGGACCTGATGATCTGCTGGTATCGTCGTCCACTCGTGGCGCGGCCATGCGTCAGGACGATGATCTGGTGAGGGGGTACACGGTGGCCAAGGCCCGTGTGAATGCTGGCCAGCAGGTAACGTTTGCTGACCCAGGTGAGGTGAAATTGATACCGTGCATTTACCTGGGTGGCTAGAGAACTTGCCAGCAGGAACTAGGAAGGTTATCATCGCGCAATAAATTACGTCAGGCAACGCCTGCGCGAAGATGGCCAACCTCCGAATCGTCTATGACAACGCTGTCAAAAGGATGTCCCTGTCTGCATCATCGCAGGCAGGGACGCTTACTGCTGAGCGCCTGAAATCCAACGTCAAGACGCGTGTCTGGAGGTCAACCAGCGCCTCGGCTACACTGACTGCAACCTTTGATGGTGGTGCAGAACCTGTCGAGTGTGTAATCCTCCCGTTCTGTAACTTCTCATCGTCGGCTACCATCCGTGTCCGGGGGTACATTGACACGACCACTACCACGCCGCTGTTCGACACCGGCCCTCAGATCGGTTGCCCCTACAGCTCGTTTGAAGCCCTCGACTGGGGCGTTCAACCTCTGGGCGTCAATGCGTTCTCTTACGGTGCGGCGTCCCAGTGTGTGATCTGGTTCCCGATCACCATCGTCAAAAAGCTCGTCATCGACTTCGTTGATCCGATCAGCGACGCAGGCTACCTGGAAGGCTCGTGCCTCGTCATCGGCACCTACTGGACCCCACGCATCAATATGGGCTACGGCGCGTCAGTGGTCATCCAGGAAACCACCAAAAACGAGCGGTCGGAGTCAGGGGTTCTTCGATCAGATCGTGGCACGCGCTCGCGCAAGCTCAGCTTCGACCTCAAGCACATGGACCCATCGGACCGTTCTCAGCTCTGGACGATCATGACCAGCAACGGCATGATCAATCCGGCCTTCTTCAGCCTGTACCCGGAAGACGACGACACCATTGCCGAGCAGATGCACCAAGTCCTGGGCAAGTTGTCACAGCAGTCAAAGATCGCTGCGCAAGCCTGGGGTACATCCCAAGCACCATTTGAAGTAGAGGAAGTGTAATGGCTGATAAGCCTATATTCTACGCGCGCCAGCGCGATTACGTGTACCAGCTCAACGTCCTCGCTGATCTGGCTACCCTTGCTATTACTAAGGGGGATGCTGCTGAACAGCATGCAGCCGCAGCCCTGGCATCCAAAAACCTTGCGGCCTTGTGGGCTACCAAGACGGGTTCTGAGGTGGTTGCTGGACAGGGTTACTCGGCCAAGCAATATGCCGGTGATGCTCTGGTCAGTGTCAACACGGCTTCGGCCTGGGCCACCTCGCTGACGGCTGTCTCCGGGGGCTTGTTCGGTGCGCGCAAATACGCCAACGATGCGGCATCCAGCGCCACCGCCTCGGCAGGGTCAGCCACTGCCGCAGCAGGATCGGCCACTGCCGCAGCAGGGTCGGCAACCGCAGCCGGAAATTCAGCTACGGCCGCAGCAGGATCGGCAACCAACCTTGCCAATGCGGTCACGACCGCACAGGGCGCTCGTGACACCGCTCTGGGGTATCGAGACAGTGCCTCGACCAGCGCAACCCTGGCCAGCAACTGGGCTACCGCCCTGACTGCTGTATCCGGTGGGTTGTTCGGTGCTCGTAAATATGCGAACGATGCGGCAGCGTCGGCAGCGGCAGCAGCAATTTCAGCAGACCAGTCGTCGGCGGGTCAAATCAACTCTGACTGGAATGCCACATCAGGAAAGGGTCTGATCCTGAATAAGCCGGTGATCCCTAACCTGAACGGTACATTCAACATTGATGGTTCAGCCGCAGGGCAGCAGTCTAATGGCCTGTATGTCTCGGAGTTTACGGGAACTCAGGGTACAACCCTGAATCCGACGCTCACTGTAGCTATTGCTGCTCAATTGAACTCCTCACGATCCATTGCGCTATCTGTCGATAGCGAAGGTTACCTGTGGGGCTTCCGTACCCACTCAACCACTGGAGTGGTTTATACCTTCAAGTCGAAAGTCAAAGAAGCCGATAATGCGGGCCTGCTGAACAACCGCGTTAGCTCCAACACTGACAGTGCAAATACCATTGCGGCGCGAGATAGTATTGGGCGCGTGAACGCCACTGGCTTTGTATCGACCTCGAACGATGGCTTGCGTATGAAGTCGCTGGGCGCGACTGCTCCAGCAGTTATCCTGCGCAACGACGCATCAAACTTTTATTTCCTGCTGACTGACGCTGCTACTCCGGATGGTACTTTCAATGCTTTGCGCCCGATGCGCTTTGGCCTTACCAGCGGCGAAGTGTTCTTTGGCCATAACGTGGGGGTTATTGGGACTCTGACCGCAGCAGACGTGCAATCCAATACAAATATTCACGCCTACTATGGTGGTGATGGCCAGGTAACTCTCGGAAATGGCGGCAGTGGTATTGAGATCGGCAAACTTGGTCGAACCGCAGCAGGCGCCGCGTATATCGACTTCCACACATCGGCTGGTAGCCCCGATTATGATGTTCGCTTGATCGCATCAGGTGGTACTGGCACTTCCGGCCAAGGTACTATCCGCATCCTGTGCAACGCCCTGAAAGTGGGGGAAAGCGATGTATGGCACGCTGGCAACCTGACCAACCTAACTCAACTGAATAATGACGCGGGTTTTGTTCGCATGGGGCCGACTCAAAACGCTGATATTAATTTCAATGCGGATATTGGCTCTGGAATCGTGTTGGCGACCCAGCGGGGCAACCGTCTGGCATACGCCGCCCTGTCAGTAGTAAGCTCCAATTTCCTGATCAACTTCGATCAACAGCACCACCTCTATCTGCAAGTGACCGCAGCTTGTAACGCCACCTTCAATGCCCAAAACCGAGCAACCACGGGTGTCGTTATTCTTGAATTGAAGGATGGCGCAGCTTTCCCTGTAAATTGGGGAACGAGCGTCAACTGGGTTAAGGGTAACGGTACGGGTGACACGACTACTAATTTCAACGATGCTGGTTACACCCTGCATGCAAGCGGCACAGACTGGATTATGTTCTGGTGCCGCAATAACGTCATCTACGGAAAGGTGATGCGATGAGCATTCAGGCCGCATTGATGATGGCTTTTACGGGTGGGGGCTATAAAGCCCCCGCGAGTGAAATTACCTACACCAACACTACAGGGGGGCAAAGAGTAGTTAATCTTGAAATCCCTGCTGGCGTATATGAAATTTCATTTGTCCTCGTAGCTGGAGGAAACGGGGCAGGGAGTCAAGCTCTTTCATCAGGAACAACCTCACTTGCCGACGAGTATTTCGCTTACGGTAGTATCGCCACAACTGGTGGCACTTGGTTTGTGAAAACCGACACAGACACCAGTTCTTATGGTGGTGGTAACGGCGGTGATGGTGGGACCACAACCTCCAGCTATGGTGCTGGAGGTGGGGGCGCTGGAGGTTACACGGGTAAGGGAGGCGATGGTGGCGCAAGTAGTACCTCAACCACGGCGGGCACAAACAGTTATGGTGGCGCTGGCGGTGGTGTCGGCTTATACGGGCAAGGCACTAGTGGGTACGCGGGTTCGGGGTCAACAACCTCAAATAATGGAACCTCTGGTCTTGGAGGTGGCGGTGGTGGCGGTGGGGGCGCTCGTCGCGGCGATGGTGCGCCTGGAAGTGGTGGAGGTGGTTCTGGTGGTACGGCAGGAACTGAAGTCTTTAATGGTGACAACGCTAAAATGGGCGGCTCTTACGGGGGTGGTAATGGAGGTTACGGAAGCACTTCACTACCTAAAGGCGGTGGCGCACTTTTCTGGAAAAATAAAATGAAAGTAACGCCAGGGCAGGTCATTAAACTTAATATTGGGTCTTATGGCGCGGCCCGCATTATCATGAATGGCAATCGCTCTTTCCCACTTAACGCAGCGCCAATTTAAGGAGTAATTATGGAATATCGTAATCGCATTACTGGCGAGGTTTTGAGCTATCAGGAACTTCTCCAAACTGTCACCACTACGTTTATCCCGCCAGCGCCATCTGAACAGTACATGGACGCACTAGGTTACGACATCATTCAAGAAGTCGTTCCTGTGCGCCAGCAGTACGTTGAATCTATTCGCATCGGCGTCGAGCAAGGTGAAGACGGTAAGTGGTATCAGGCATGGCGCAGTATCCCCTGGACTGCTGAACTGATCCAAGAAGACAGCGTTCGACAAGCGGCACTTGTCGAGATCGAACGGAACAAGGTCTGGAACCATATTCAAGAAGAACGCTCCCGTCGTAAGTTCAGTGGCGTTCAAGCCAATGGCCTCTGGTTCCACTCCGATAACGACAGCCGTGTTCAGTGGCTTGGCCTTGCCCGCAAAGCTGACCTTCTGGTTCTTCAAGGGTCCACACTTGACGAACAACTGGTGGTCAACGGCAAACGTTCCATCTGGAAGAAGCTGGGTGGTGGTTATGTGAACGTCACCGTAGGCTTGGCCATCGCTGTCGTGGAAGCCATCGAAGTATTGGATTCCCAAGCACACGAGGCTGCGGAGATTCACAACGCAAACATGCGAGGCGTGGCGAATCCTCATGAATACGACTTTAGTGAAGGCTGGCCGCTGATGAAAAACGAAGTTCCAATCACAGAGGAGTCGTAAGGATTTTTCGCGTTGCTTTTATCGTGGCACTCGCCCCAGCATCGCCACCGCTATCCGGCTGGCTGGCGAAATTAAAGCCGCAATAGAAGCGGTAGCCAAAACCATAACCTGAAAGGTATGCAATGAAGAAGCCAGACCAGTTCGGCATGATGTTTTATAAGGGGACTCGCCCAGGTATCCCCGGCATCTACAACCGCTTTGTGCGCGCATGGGACCTTGGCCCCTACAGCCACGTCGAAGTTGTGTTCACCAACGGGGAGTCGGCTTCTGCATCCATGGAAGACAAGGGTGTCCGGTTCAAGTACATTGAGTACGACCCATCCAGATGGGACTTCGTACCCCTCCCTCCGCACCTTGAAAGTGGCGCTCGCGAATACTTCGAGAAGCATGACGGAAATAAATACGACTTGCAGGGTAACTTCCACTTTCTGGTCGGGTTTATACCAGACCACTCTGATCGCAAGTTCTGTTCCGAAGCTGCCGTTGAGAGTATCGATATCGAGCAGGGTTGGAGGTACACCCCGAACAATGCCTATCCGGTCGTGCTTAATATATCCCAGAACTATTTTGGTAAATAGGACTGGCATCACACTCAGTGTAGGAAAAAGCCCCTTCGGGGGCTTTTTTGTTGCCCGCTGTCATCGGCTTCTATACAATTGACGGAAACCAACAGACGATTCCTATAATGAACATGCCAGATGCCCCGGACGGATCATCTTTATGGACTCTGGGGGCTGGCGCACTGGCAGGACTGATGTACCTGCGCCGCTTCCTGAGTCGTGAAGCCGTGAACCTGAAGAAGGACGACGCTGAGGGAAACCTCATCCAGACGCTGCAAGCTGAGCGTGACCGTGCAATGGAGGCCGCTGAGCGGGCCTGGGCATCTCGTGCCGAGGATGCCCGCGTGATCGGAGAGCTGACCAGCGAGGTGCGTGCCAGCCGCGAACTGATCGAACAACTCAAGTCCCAGGTAGGGGAACTTAACCGGATTGTTCAAAGCATGCGAGGCGGAAATGGCACTTGAAGAAAGAGACTATGTTGCTGCGGCTTTCACTCTTGAATGCGAAGTAGCAGCAATCCGAGCCGTGTGTGAAGTAGAAGCCCCCAACGGCGGGTTTGCTACGAATGGCAGGTGCGTCACCCTGTTCGAGGGTCACCAATTTCACAAGTACACGAAGGGTCGGTTCTCCGCTAAGTACCCAACGCTGTCGTACCCAGTATGGACGACCAAGCACTACGGCCGCAACTCCACCGCTGAACAACTGCGGCTGAAGCAGGCCATGGAGCTTGACTATGCTGCGGCACTGATGTCCACCTCGTGGGGCCGATTCCAGATCATGGGGTTCAATTTCGCCCTGTGCGGGTTCACCAACGTCGTTGACTTCGTTAAGGCAATGGAGGAGTCGGAACAGCTCCAACTTGACGCCTTCGTCCAGTACATCATTTCGGTCAGCTTGCAGGACGAATTGCAGGATCACCGCTGGGCTGATTTTGCCAGGAAATACAACGGCCCTGCCTATGTCAAGAATGCTTACGACACAAAGCTGGCTAAAGCCTACGACAAGTGGAAGTGACCCGGCTACACCGGGTGTAACTTTATAAAGGATCGAGGAAATTATGGGTAAAGAAGAAGTGATGAAGTTCGTGCAGAAAGCACTTCCATGGATCGGTGCAGCAGCTACCGGCAACGTGCCGATGCTGGTTACCATGGCGGCGGGAGCCGTAAGTGACGCGCTGGGAATCGAAGTGGAGCCTACCCCTACTGCGATTTCCCAGGCCATTGCGGGGGCAACGCCAGAACAGATCAAGGCGCTGAAGGATGCGGAGAACGAGTTCGCGCTGAAGATGCGCGAGCTTAACTACAAAGAAACATCCGAACTGTACAAGTCGGAGGTTGATGACCGCAATGGTGCCCGACAGCGGGAGGCCGAGGTCAAGGATCACACCAACCGGAACCTTGCCTACCTGATCCTGCTGGCTTTCATCGCCATGGTCGGCGGCACCCTCATGGGCTGGACCACGGCTGACTCAGTCATGGCTGGCACTCTGATCGGCTATCTGTCGGCTAAGGCCGAACAGGTCACCTCGTATTACTTCGGCAGCACGCGGGGAAGCTCTCGCAAAACCGAACTACTGGCCAGCTCCACCCAAAGCGAAAAGTAGTCCCATCAGAAAGGAGGTGATCCTGTCTAGGCCGAGGCCCCCTCAAGGGGCCTTTGCCTTTCCAAGCAGCAAGGTCAATGTTACTATTCGGAACGATCAACATTCCCACATAATAAGGAACGGGCATGCCAACCCAAGAGTTTGCATCATCGAATCTGGCGCAAGTGCGCTATATCGAGGAGTCGGAGTACGGCGTCACGCCGACTACCGGCAATCCCAATAATCTGAGGATGACCGGGGAATCTCTCGCCTTCTCAATCTCTAAAACTGAATCTGGAGAAATCATCTCAGACCGGCAGACTGCCGACCTGATCGAGACCGGCGCGTCAGCCGCTGGCGGCATCAACATCGAACTCTCCTATCGTGAATTCGATGTCATGTTCCGTGCCATGCTGATGGCCCCGGCCTGGGAAGTCTATGGTGTCGGTGGTGTGGGCGAATCGTTCCAGGCTACCACGACGGCCAGCACCATTGTTGCTGCCGCAGCACCGACCGGAACCTCAGCGTTCACCGGCCTGAAAGCTGGGCAGTGGTTCCAGTTCCGATGCCCAGGCAGTGTCAACGACAAAAAGTTTCTGAAAGTCCACGCGACCATCGCGCCGACAACCGCCAGTATCACGGTCGATCCGGCAACCCCCCTGGTCGCCGATGCGACGGCCAAAGCCTCGACCCTGTCGGCTTCGCGCATCTCCAACGGTGTGACCAAGAAGTCCTTCACCTTCGAGCGTGCGCACAATGACGTGAGCCAGTTCTTCCCGTTCACGGGTATGGTCCCGTCGAAGCTCAGCCTCTCACTTGCATCCGGCTCGATCCTGACCGGCTCGATGGAGTTCATGGGCAAACGTGGCGCCCGCAACAACGCATCGATCATGCCCGGTACGCCGATTGCGTCCCAGAATTTCGAGGTTATGAATGCGGTTTCGGGCCTTGGCCAGCTCCTGGAAGGCGGCGTGGCCCTGACCGCGACCAAGATCAAGAAACTGGACCTGTCCCTCGACAACACCCTGCGTGGACAAGATGCCATTGGTGAGCGCGGTAACGCAAACATTGGCCTCGGCACGGTTAAGGTGACCGGCACGATGGAGGTGTACCTTGCTGACGGTTCCATGTATGACAAGTTCCTGAACAACACCAAGACCAGTCTCCAGTTTGTCCTGTGCGACGGTAGCAAGAACGGGTACGCGTTCACGATTGCTGCCATGAAATTCGGTGACGCCAAAATCCAGGCAGGATCGAAAGATAGCGACTGCATGCTGTCCATCCCCTTCACTGGTATTCGGGACACCGTCAGCGGAAAAACGATCTTCATGGATCGAATGGGTGTGGCTTCCGACTATGTCGAACCAGTTGACAGCAAGGCCGAGATCAACACAGCGCCATCGGTCAATGGCACTCCCCAGGTCGGCACCCCTCTGGCCATCACCTCTGGCACGTTCAAGAACGCGAATCCGACCGCAACCGTTATTCGCACGATCTACTCGGGCGGCACGCTGGTCGCAACCGCTTCGGGCTACACCCCTGTTGCAGCCGATGTCGGCAAGACGTTCACCGTGGTAGACACGGCAACCAACCGTGCAGGCTCGACCGCCAACATGAGCGCCAACAGCGCAGTGTGCATTGCCGCAGGATCGCCAAGTGCCATCGGGCCGTACACCGTGGGCAGCACCATCGAGACAGGTGGTGGCCGTTCGTACCTTGTCACTGCCGGTGACGACTTCAATGAGCCGGTCAGCGTCATTGGTCCTGGTACTCCCCTGGGCAAGTATTCTCCAACCCGCTCGTACATGGGCCTGGGAGCTGGGAATGGTCCTCGGACGAATACAGGCTCTCTGGCACTGAAGGGTGCGGACATGGACCACTTGCACACCGGCCTGAATGACGCCAATCGAGGTGTCGCGGTGAGTACGTTCAGTGACCTGATCCAAACCACGGGCGGGCGTCTGAAACTGAAGTCCCGTACGGCATCGGTAGCAGAGCGGGCCATGTTCCCAACGGACATGCCGAACGCTTCGGCCATGATCAACACCGCAGCTACGATGCTTATCACGGCGCCGTTTGTGCTTGAATCTCGCATGGCCCTGACCCGCCAGCAGCCCAACATGCGCGGCTGGCACCCGACGTTCTGGGCGCAGCAGGTGAATAACGTAGGCTCCTACAACGGAACCGAAATCGACTTCGAGGCGACGAGTCTGCATATCCAGTCGAACCGCTTTGCATGGAACGGCAACGGCAGCACACAAAACGGTGGTCCGCTGTTCGATTATCTCAACGGGGTCGATTACACCTACCGCTTTGAAATCCTGGCTGACGGTACGCTCAACTTTTATAGCAATCAGGCAAACGGTGGCGGCGATACTGCCCTGTCGTACATTCGCCAGATCGCAGGAAGCGCGGGTGTCGCGGACGTGACCCGGCCATTCCAGGTCATGTTCACCAACCACACAGCCGATTTCGGTGGAGACCCTTATGTCGATGCAGACTGGGTTGCAGCGGGTTCAGCCGGCGCTATCATCGACGTGGCCTACTACGCGGCGATGACCCCAACGGGTGTCTGCTACCAGCCGAAAATCGCGCATCAGACCTACAACGTCGACCATGGCGCAGCAATCGACATCAACCTGCCTACCGCAACGGACCTTTGGGGCGGCGCCGTGACCGAGAACATCGAGTCGTGGGCGCAGGAGTCCAATGAACCGGGTGGTGATGGTGATGGCGGCTACCGGCTCGTTCCTCCAGGTATGACTTACGACCTGGCAGCACTGAAGATTAGCGGCACACCTGCGATCACCTCGACCAAGCCAAAGCCAGACAACAAGGCCGGTCGCCTCATGGTCGTCCGGTACACTTCGATGCCAGGTAGCGCATGCGTGCCACACCGCACTATCATCAACATCGGTCCACGTTGGACTGTGACCGCGCTGCCTAACGTCGTGGTCGGCACCGCCTACAGCTATGACCTGTACGCCAAGGCCGACTGCGGCGTTCTGGTATCGGACGCCAACGGCAATCGCACCAAAACCATCGCAGTGTCTGGCTTGCCAGCGGGCCTGTCTTACAACGACTCGACTGGCTTGATCACGGGCACTCCAACCGCAGCGTTCAGTGGCAACGTGACCGCTACTGTGACAAACAGCGTCGGTCAAACCAAGCAGGCGGCACTTGCTCTCACGGTGACCGCAGCGAATACCGGAACTGGTGTTGCACCTCCAGTGCTCACAGGTTCCCCGACTATTCGTAACTCGTGGGACTTCGACAAGGGTTCGACCTTGACGATGGACACGACGGCCAACCCGCCGATCATCAGCGCCGTGGCCCCATCCGATGGTGGTACGCTGACGCTTTCCAACGATACGCCAGCATCGTCACCTACCCGCGTGCTGCGCCCGAACAACCGCTATGCGGCCAAGTTCGATAAAGCGTTCACGCAAAACCTTCGTGGCGTGGCCCCGCAAGGTATCGGTGGTTCGCAGATTCTTATCTTCGAGCCGGTGACATCTTCCGCAGCAGCGGTTGTATTCGACCGGGCGAACTCTGCTTCCGCAGCAACGGCCAACCGCGAGCAATTGCTTCTGAACGGTAGCGTCAATGCACGTCGCTCTGGATCAGGCGGCACCACGGATGTTACGATGGCAGGCGGGAACGCCCTGAGTACACTGCATGTGGCCGTAGTGACGTTTGATCCTGCCGGAACGGCAATCACGGTGTACATCGACGGCATGGCTACTCCCGGCACCGGGAATGGAGCTGCCCCAACCACCATGGGAACGGTTACGATGGGTGCACGTACGTCTTCCAGCACGGTTACTGCTCCACTTGACGGCTACATCTACCGGGTGATCGACTACCCAGTTGTGCTGACGGCAGAACAAGCAGACCAAGCTGCTGTGTGGGCCGCAGCGAATTACGGTACGCCGAACCTCGCTTAAGTCCAGACGTAAAAAAGGCCCTCCATTTCTGGAGGGCCTTTTCAATTACGACACGTTGCGGTGTTACCCAACAGCCCCTGGAGGTAAGTGCGCAAGTTGCTCCGGTCCGTAGATATGGAGAAGCCCTGCTGGCTGATCCATCTCAAACACGTAGCGCTCAAACCCCTTCATGGTCAAAACTACACCGACTATGGTGCCAGTGCACTGGTAGCTGCCGCCCACCTTCTGCACGCGGTCGCGGTCTTTAAACTTCGGCATCTGTACGCGGTCGCAGTCTTTAAACTTCGGCATCGCCACCCTTTCGTGTAGTAGCCATCGGCACCCGCTCTGCCACCAACGAGTAGTGCTTGTAATCGATCAGCTCGATCTCAGCAGGTTCGATTGATGCCAGCTCGTTAGCGTTGAGGCCCTTCAGTTCTTTGTGGAAGCAGAGAAACGGAGGAGGCATAGGCTCACCACCACGGATGATCTGAAGCTGCTCCTCGACGGCAGAGAACGCCTTGCTGTAGATGTGCGTGTCATCCAGGTGGTGTGTGAGCCAGCGGGGCGTCAGGCCGGTGGCTGCGGCGAACAGTTCGAGCATGATGGCCGCGCCAGCGATGTTCATCGGCACACCCAGGAACATATCGCTGCTGCGCTGATAGACCGACATGTTCAGTTCCCCGGCTTCGACGTTGACCTGGAAGCGGTAGATGACGTGACACGGCGGCAGCGCCATCTGGCTGAAGTGGTCAGGGCGCCACGCCGAGATCAGGATACGACGGCTGTATGGGTCGTTGCGGATCAGGTCGAGAGCAACCTGAACTTGGTCAATGTTCTGCCCGTTCTCACCCTCCCAGTTGCGCCACTGGTAGCCATACACCTTGCCGAGCGCGTTCTTTCCTGCCCGGTGTGGGCTGTCCAGCCAGTCCTGGTTCTCGTTCGCGTCAGCATCCCACCACTTGCAGCCCAGGCGGGCGAAGGCATCGCTGGTGGTGTAGCCACGCAGGAAGCCGATGATCTCGCCCCGGATGCCGGGGAAGTACAGTTCCTTCGACCAGACGGCCGGGAAGCCCTCGGCAAGGTCGTAGGTGTGGGTCACGCCGTAGGGCAGGGTGATCGCCCACTGGTCTGTGCGGTTGCTCTGTTTGTAGCCGGTGTCCATGACCAAAGCAAGGTGGTCATGGTATGGCGCCAGAAAGTCTTTCATCATTTGATCTCCAGGTGTGAGGTGCCACGCAACTTGCCTGGGGTATCATCAGCCCTCAATACGGGGCCGCTAAAGCTGTAATTGCTCGTCCCATAGTTGTGGCTGATGGTGATGCGATCAACCAGCATCGACTTTCCGGTATAGGCGTAGCCTGTGACACGAACCTTGTCACCGATCTTGGTCGGGCAGTTGTCGATCAGTTTCTTTTCCAGTGCTGCAATCTCCTTCTCAATGGTCTTGATGGTGACCTGTTTGCTTTTCAGCGAATTCAGGAGGTCTTTGTTCGGGGATGCTTGCTTCATGATGGTTCCTGTAGTCAGTGTAGCGCCGGGGTTACCGCCCCGGAATCGGACTAGAAAGTGGGTAGGGTGATGTGGGTACGTGACCCACCAGCACCCACGTCTACAAGGTGCTTGTTCCATGTGTCCCTCGTGCCACCGTCTTCCGGCTCGTCACCGGGGCCGAAGGTGTAGGCCAGAAGGATGTCGGACTTGGCCACCTTCAAATTTCGAGCGAACAGCCCACCGTAGCCAGGACGGGCAGGCTCCACCGTGGATACTGCACCGTTGGTCAGCGCCCGCTCGATGTCGGACAGGGTGTGGTGACCCAGGACGCGGCTGAACGATGTGTGGTAGAAGTTGGCAGCGGAGGCCGAGCTGTTGGCCGGGCCGACGAACTTCTGGTCGAACGGTGCGGGAAGGTGCAGGGTCAGCTCGCCAGCGTGACCCATGTTGAACAGCTCGACGGCGAGGTGGTCAGCCCAGGCCGCGCCACCGGAGACAAGGTGCGCACCGAGCGGGACCCTTGCAAAGGCGTCGGCAAGCATCCAGGCCCAGAGCTTGGAGTTGAGCGGTTTGGTCTTGTCACGACCGGCAGTGCCGATGATAGCGATCTTCATGATTGGTCTCCTTCCAGTTGTTGAGAAGCTGCTACTGGCTCCTGCTGCGCGGCGATTGCGTCGAAGTAGTCTTGTTCGGCTTTCTTTTTCGCATCTTCCAGAGTATCCGCTGCATGGAAGTAGCCAGGGATCGGATGGGTGTCCACACAATAACTTGGATAGTCCTTCCAGCTTTTCCAAGTGATCAGGATTTCGCCAAAAGGAGTCTGCGCGGTAACGTGATCGTAGGGGTGGGAACCCTTAGTAGGCGGCTTTGGTTCCGCCCATTTAAGATGTCGAGGCTCGGCATGCTCCTGCGCTGGTTGATGCGCTGGTGTGCCGTCGAGTTCCTTCCGGATACGATCTGCTCGCGATTGCTGCGAGTGCGCAAATATCGTGCGGCCCTTCGATCGGTTATAAGCCGCCGCCGCCTCGAAGACCTGCGCAGCTTCTTCGATTGCTTCACGGGTCGCTGGCACTGTCGGCGCTGGCTGGTTGGCTTGTTCCAGCTTTCCAGCAGCCTGACCCAGTAGCGTGAAAAGGATGCCACGCATGTACTCTGCTGGTTGATCGAAAGCGTCATCGTGGCCCAGTGCCTTCATCAACCGGCGCATGCGCATCAGCTCGTCGGCGTCGGGCACCAATGGGGCGAAGCACTCAGTCAACTTGGCGGTCAGGTGCTCAGAATCCCTGACACCGATGTCGATACCAAGTTCCTCGAACCATTCTTCGATGACGGACTGCACGCTGGGCCGCGCTGCGCACGGACCGGGGTGGCCAGCAGCGCGGGAACAGGTCCAGCCCTCTGGTGGTACGTTACAGGTGGTCATAGTTTCTCCTTCAAAGGAATGCCAGCAGCACGCGCCGCCTCCCAGTAGCTCATGCGGCGAATGCCCTTTGGCCCGTTGGCAGCGCCGATGCCGAGGACAAGGTCCCCGTAATCGGTCACCAATGTGGCACCGGAGTTGTAGTCGTCCACGACCCGGCCCTGCTTGAAGTACTTGCGCAGCTTCTCGGAATTCGTGGTCTTCCCGCAACCAGCAGGACCGTAAATGTAAATCGACTGTGCCATGTAGCTCCTTAAATCATAATGACGTTGTCAGCAACGGCTTCTGCCGCAGCTTCGTGAGTGACCAGCAAGGTCTGGGGAAAGCCTGCCGATGCAATGAAACCCATCAGCGAGGCCGTGCGGTCATCATCGCAGGCCGACGTAGCTTCGTCCAGGATCAGGAACGAGCACGTTGGGATAAAGGTTTTGAGCATGGCCACACGGATGGCAAAGCCCAGCAAGTCCAGTGCGCTGCCGGACAAGCCTTCGGACGGACGGTCGTTCACGAGGAAACCCTTGGCACCCTTGGTGACCACCGAATGCTCGCCGCGCATGTTGGTGAACATGACCGACACCGACGACAGCACCACCGCCCACAGCTCAGCGGCGATCACTGGCCGCGCTGCCTTGATCTTCTTGACCAGAGTGTTGTTGAAGACCAGGGTGTCCCGCTCAGCGCGCTTCTCGGCCAAGACCACACTGTTCTGGGCGAAGGCACGCTTGGCCAACTCGTACTCGGCCCACTTGGAAGCCTTGGCGGTCTCGACGCGATGGATGTCGGTGCGGCAGACCTCCAGGTTCGTGTTCCAGGTGCGGACGCTGTCGTCAGCCTGCTTCTTCGCATCGGCCAGCTCCGTCAGATCGACCGGCGCGGGAACCGCTGATTTCAACTCGGCCACCAGCTCGTGGTCGGCCTTCAGATCGGCTTCGGTCTGGCTGATCCGGGCGGCAGCGGCCTGCTTCTTGGTCAGGGCGTTCTTCAACTTGACCATCTCGGCCTGGAGACCACCAGTATCGGTCATTGCAGCCGGGACTTCGCCCTTCCAAGTGACCTTGGATGGTACGAAAGCGGCGTCGGTGTTGACGTAGGCATCGTACTTGCGCAGGAACACATGGAACGGATCGGCCGTGTCAAGGATGAGGCACATCGTCTGGTAGTCCGACTGTTGCTGCGGCAGGTCCTTCTCCAGCTCGGTGATGTCGGCCTGTTTCAGCGCGACCGCTGCCTCGATCTCGGCATTGCGCTTGGCCACTTCTGGGAACTGGGACAAGTCCTGATCGCAGAAGCCGCAGATCGAAGACGTTGTCAACTTGGCCTTGGCTTCCCGAATGTCAGCCATCATCGAGCTGATGCGCTGCTGCTTGCCTTGGATGGATGACCGCTCAGACGCGATAGCAGCCTTCAGGGACGCTTCGTCGCCTGCCCACTCGTCTTCTACCGTGGGAAGCTTCAAAAACGCCCTGTAGGCCGATCTGGTGGCTTCCTGGGCCTGTTCGTCGCGCAGGATGTCCTCGATCTGGGTGATGCGGGCCTCATCGACATCGACACCGGCAGCAACTTGGTCAGATTCAAGCTGCTCCATGCGCCGGTCACGGTTCACTTCGGCGCGGTTCAGGCTGACCATGGCCTGACCACGGACATCGGCAGCGGCCTTGGCCGACGTATAGGCATCGTTGGCCATCCGGGCGGTGTCGATGGCAGTGTTGTGGGTGCTCTGGTACGCCTGATACGTCTTCTCCAGGTCGAACTGTTTCTCGCGCAGCTCCGACAGGTCAGGCTCGACCGGCCCACCGCTTTCGATACGGCCTTCGAGGTCGGACACGTCATTGTCGAGCTTGGTGGTCGGGCCGGTGGTCAGCTTCTCACCAATAGCGTCCATCAGGCGGTCGAACAGGTCCATGCCCGACATGTCTTCGATGTACTCGGAGATGGCGGTGGGACCTGCCTTGAGTGCGCCGCGCAGCTCGCCCTGCGGTGCGAACATGAGGGTCATGGCGCGTTTGCCATCGGCACCGAGGAGCTTGGAGGCGAAGGCCGAGACTTCATCCTGGCCAGTGACGATGCCACCGTCATGGGTGCACTCGGCGCCAGACTTGCCACGGGTGAAACTGTACAACTGACCGCCCTGACGGATGACACAGTTGACCTTGACATCCTTTTCGGTGTAACCGCCCCAGGTAACGAACTCGGCAAGTGGGAGGGGCAGGACCTTGGCACCCCAGAGGGCATAGGCGATGGCCAGCAGCATCGAGGTCTTGCCGTTCTCGTTGGCACCGCGAACCGCGTTCAGGCCGTCAGCGAACGTGATGACCTTGTCCAGGTGCTTTCGCCATTTCTGCATGTGGAGGGAAACTAGCATGTGATGCTCCTTTAAACGGTGTACTTGTAGAGGTCTTTGACCTGTTGGATCAGGGAGTTGAGCGTCCCCTGTATGTGCTCGATGCGCCGCTCGACCACCATGTGATCCAGAAGCAGCAGTACGTTGTCGTACTCCTTGCCTATGAGGCGCAAGGTCTTCCAGTCAACCTTGCCCGTCCAGTCATCACTGAAGTAGTCGACCCGAATGTTCGGGAAGTCAGGGCGACCAGTGAGCCGGTGCCACGTTTTATAAACGTCCTGCTGAGACAGCTTCGCATGCTGTTGCGTTGGCATCAGGATGATCACAAGGTGCTTGGTGTTGGCGTGATATTCAACAGCCCGCTCGATCATCCGAGTCGTTCGGCCGGTTTGTCGCAGTTGCAAGTTCATCATTCAACAGGTTCCTTCTTCGGGTCGTTGCGTGGGTTTGCAATGTCCAGCAGATCGCACACGGCATCGGCTTCCTTCGGCTCCAACTTCTTGAGCAAGGAGGCCAGCACGTCCACCTGGGCCAGACTTTCGGTGTTGACCTTCGACATATCGCTGACACCGGCAATGCCAGCAACGTTGACCGAATTGGAGATGACCCATGCTTCGCTTTTCTGGCGGTAGCGAGCGACAGCGTTCATCACGTCGGCAGCTTCAGCGGCAGTGGCGGTGCCTTCGATACGGATAAACCTACACTCAGTGGTGGGGTCAAGGTCCGTCCAGTCCATGCGAACGAAGTCGGTGGCAGCTTCCCAGGTCGGGTGAACGGTCTCGGCCAGTGTGACGGTGCTGGCCGCGCCATCCTCAGCCATGAAGTCTGCCGACACAGTCTGGATCACATGAGCATACTTCTTGCCGTCCTTCTGGGCTTCGCCGTGAGCAAGGCAGTCGGCCACCGAGGTCGGCCACTGGTTACCCATGACGATCACCTTGCCACGCATTGCCTTGCGGCGCTGGTGCTCGTGAGCGAAGACCAGAGTCCAGCCCAGCTTGGTCAGCTTCTTCGCCCATTCCTCGCTCACGTTCAGCGAATGGTCCGACTCGACAGCGAAGTTGTTGTCGTAGTTGGCGTGCAGCAGCAGGTAGCCCGGCTCGTGGCCTTCATCGGTGATGGCGATCTCGGCCTTCTCCATCTCGATATCGAATAAGTCCTGGTTGACACAGTGGGGGATGACCCAGACTTTGTGGCCGATCTGGGCGAACTTGTCGTTGTACACCTTGACGCGGTCCGGAAACACCGTCGTCAGCAGTGAGCACAGCATGGCGAACGAGCTGGTGCGCAGGCTGTTCTTGGCGATGTCGTGATTGCCGCGCACCAGATCAAGGATTCGCTCTGGGTTATCCGTCAGCCAGTTATAGAAGATCAGGTAGGTGGCCAGGAGCTGGCCACTATCGACTTCGTAGCCATCGAACAGATCACCGTTGACAATGCAATCGACCTCGCAATAGCGCCTGAGAATGTCTTCCAGGGAATCCAGCAGGTACTGCTGGATGGCGGCGCGGGTGGCAAGGTTCGTGCCGGTGGTGCGCACGGCGCCGATGTGGGTGTCATTGAGGATAAGTGCAGTTACGTTACGCATTGGTAGGCTCCTTCGCGGCTACAGCAGGTTTCCCGCAGAACGGGCAGTAGGTGCAGTAGACCGGAACTTCCTTACCTTTCTGGCTCCTGAACCCCAGGTTCGTGCCGGTCACCCTGAACGGGATATAGATCCGCTGCTGCATGTCCAGGTCGTTGGTGAGGCCAATAGCCACAGCCGCACACTCAACCTTGGCACCGGCACCGGCCTTGTCAGGAACCGACATGTGTTTAGTCACGTTTTTGATGACATCTTCGAGGCAATTACACTGCATTGGTGTTCTCCAGTTCTTCTTCGATTACTGCTTTGATGACGTTGGCGTGGCACTGCTTTGGGTGGCAGGAGCATTCGAGGGACAGCGTCCCACCCTTGAGCACATGCTGGACCAGACGATCGATCTCGTTGGAGACCGGGTTCGTAGTGCGCATGCGGTCGCGCAACCAGACCTCGTACTTGGCAATCATTTCGCCGCGTTTCGACTCGGTCGTGACCACGTAGGGGTTGCCCAGGACACCGGGCCTGCCAACGTACACGCCGAGGGCAGGCAGTCGGGTCTGCATCGTAGCGCGGTTGATGACCGTGATCACGACATGTCCTCATCCGAGCGCAGCGCCTGGAAGGTCGGGAAGCGCGGCTTGGTGAAGTTGCCGGTGCCTTTGTTGAACACCTTGTAGATCCCGATCTCATCCATGAAAGTATCATCGAAGTTCTCGAACCCGGCCTTGGCTTCGGCCTTGGTCAGCTTACCCGCTGCCACCTTCACTGGTTCGCCAGTTTCAAGGTCGTTGCCGAGGAACGCGCCGATCTCGCCGTTGGGAACCATTCCCACCTTGGCGCTGCTGCGCTCAGTCTGGCCCAGGGAATTGGTCTTGGCTTCGTTCGTGTTCTCGCTACCTTCTTCGCAGCCCGTGATGCGGAATTCCCTGTACTCGAACCGCTTGAAGCGCAGGTACGTCATTTCCCGTGGAGTGGCGCGGCCAAACTTGTACCTGCCGTTCAGGGACCGACCGATCAAGCCTTCATGGCCAGCTTCATCAGCTTCATCCCACATGGCCAGAAGTTCGTCCTTATTGTTGACGATCCGCATATCGGCCATGCGGAACCGCGATTCGGGGTTCACGATCAGCAGAGCTTCCACACGCAGGGTCGCAGCGCGGAACCGCTCGTGATATTCCTGGGTAGGGTTGGTGAAGTCATCGAACACGTAGAAGACGGGATCGACGGCGACGAACTTGCCTTCCTTCGGCTTGTCCTTTTGGCGTGAGAAGCCCCCGCTGGTCACGCTGATGCAGTTCGGTGCAGTCGGATCACCGATGATACCTTCGGAGTCAAAGCCGAAGTATTCTGGCTTGTTGTACAGGTCCTGCAAGTGCGGGTTCCTGTGCAGGTCCATGCTGCGACCAAAGTTACCATTGGCGTGCAGGGTGCGCACGCCGTCGTACTTGATGAACAGGGCCAGTGGGTAAGGCAGTTCGTCCAGCTTGCTCTCATCGACATCGCAGGCCAGCATGGGTTTGAACTTCGGCTCGGTTGGGTGTACAAGTTTGGTTTTCATAGTTCGCTTTCAAGGTCGTAAAGAAGGGACCCCGAAGGGTCCCAGTGAATCAGCGTGGAGCATTCCACAGGTTTATTGGCGGCAGTTTAGGTGCCGGCCAATCGAGCTTTCACAAGATGTCGCAGACGCCAGCGGTACAGGCAAGTTCCCGCACCTTGACCGAAGAATCATCACGCTCGAATTCAGCCAGTTCATCCCAGTCGAACGCAGGCATCTTCGCCAGCAGCGCCTCGTACTCGGCCTGCGTACACTCAGTGTAGGGCGCCTGACGGTACGTGTGGTCGCTGTGCGGCAGGAAGGACACACCAGCGAGCTTGTCGAAGTTCTGGTACACCCAGTCGCCCACCGCCAGCCATTCATGGTCACGCACATAGATCGTGTTCGACACGTTGTGCTCCGACCAGAACGTCTGGAACATCAGGTAGTGTTCGAGCTGTTCGATGGCGGTGCGGTCGTTGCGGAAGACCGAGCCACCAGGGGCCTTGACCGGGAAGCTGAAGATGTCGGTCGTGTCAGGCTTGTTCACGCACGATTCGACAGGGAAGCCCTGCTTGTGCATGAGCTGCGCCAGAGGGTCCTTCTTGTCACCGCGAACGGTACGGATGTAATACTCGGAATAGCGCTCGTGCTTGCCGCTGGCGCTGTCGACCAGTTGCGACACGGTGCCGGAAGGCTTGACGGTGGTGATGGCCACCGACTGCTTGATGCCCAGTTTCTCGGCCCATTCCTTGTTCACTTCGATGGCGTACTGCTTCAGTCCCTTGAGCCACAGGATCGACTCGCCGGAGACATAGGCAAGGACTTCGTGGTCCATGATGCCGGTCAACGACACGCCCAGGAGGTGTTCTTCTTCCTGGTTCTTCTTCCAGCCCGAACGGACATAGCGGAAGTCAGTCAGCATCGACTGGTAGGTGCCCATGATGACGGCGATGCGTACCTTCTCGCGGACCGTGTCGAAGGTGTCACCGGCACGCAGGACGACTTCGGACAGGTTGCACAGGCCCATGCTGCGCAGGGCGATCTCAGCACACGGGTTGGTGCCGACGACCTGGGTCGCGTCACGACGACCAGATTCCAGAGCCTTGTTGATGACGGCCTGACGGTTGAAGATGCCACGCTCGCCGGACTTCGATTCGATCAGCGACAGCCATTCCTTCAGGAACACTTCCATCGACGGACGCTCGGTGTAGGCCGCGCTGTTGTTGGCCAGGGCGCGGTGCGGGGCGACGTTCCACCACTGACCGTTCTTCGCACCACGCATGCGGTCGTCCGACAGGTTCGACAGCGAGATCAGCGCACTGCGGCGCACGCCACCGACAACGACGATGTCAGCAATCTTGCAAGTGAGATCATGGCATTCAATCGACGTGAGCTTGCGGCCCACAGCGGCAGTGAACGTTTCGATGGCGAAGTTGAACAGGTCGATCAGCGGCTGCGGACCGGAGGCGCGGCCACCGAAGACCTTCAGCTTTGCACCGTGCGGACGGACACCGGACACGTCCCAGGTGGGGATGTTGCCAGCGTACAGGTGGCCCAGGAGCTGACGGAAGGCGTCGGCCCATCCACCCTTGCTATCACGGACCTTGATGACGTGATCGATCTTGGTCATGCGATCAGCGATTTCGATCTTGTAGCTGTACGGGACTTCGATATTGTCGTTGTACGCCTTGGCACCGATCACCGGCAGTTGCGAAACGAACTGGCGCTCGACCGAGAAGCCGACACCCGTACCGCACATGCTGATGTACAGGATTTCATCGAAGGCACGGACGTTGTCGATGGCGACGAACGAACAGTTGAAGCCTGCCATCGGATCGCGTTCCAAGGCCGGACCAGCGGTCATCAGCGCCCGCATCGAAGGCATCGACTTGAGGTTCAGGATGGCGTCGTAGATGTCCTGGGCCGGGTAGTGTTCAGGAAACTTGTTCTTGAAATAGTCGACGTAGCGTTGGACCGTTTCGGGCCAGGTCTCGCGGCGACCGAGGTCGTCACGCCAACGGGCGTAACGGCTCTTGTGGACGTACTCTTGCAACTGCGTGGGAAGGTGGGCAGACACTGGCATGGGTGATCAAAGTCCTTAGTAGATTGGAAACCCCGCAGCGTTGTGCGGGGGAATTTATTTTACACCGGCAACACTACGCCTGGGCGGTGCCTGTCGGAAAGAATCCTGTTGACTCCAACGCCGCTTTCGCAGTAGGAAACGTCGGACATTCCGACATGTCCCAGGATGACTCCCCGAAACTGAAGAAGTGAATATGGGCCACCCGCCAGTAGTCGAACTTTTTAAAGTAGACCAGAACGAAGGGGTTGGCCCCAGCCAGCGCAACTTTCTTCAGGAGCGGGAGCTGATCGAGTGCCGATGCCGACAACAGGTAGCCGCCGCGCTTCGTGCTGTGTTCCGTGGACTTGACTTCCAGCGGGATGTTGAAGCGATGGCCACCAGGGGCGTACCAGACCATGTAGTCGGCAAGTGACGACTTCATCCGGCCACGGGCAGCACGAGCGTCTGGCAGGCGGTCGAAGGCGAAGCAGGCAAGGTTGTTCCAGCCTTCCAGCACCTGCCGAACATCCTTCTCCGCGTCCTTGCCGCGCTGGCCGATGCGCTCGGCACGCTTGATCTTCACCTTGCGCTCGGGCTGCGGCGGGATGTGATTCGTTGACGCTGAGTCGATGAACGATTGCAGTGACGACTTGAACGCTGACTTTTTACTTAGGGCCATGGTGCTCCTTGTGCTGGCATTGCCGAGATGGCTGCTGCCTTCTCATCGTAGGTGGTTTCACGGAAAGCGTACTCATCCTTGCTGATGCGTTCACCAGCAGGGCGCCGCAGCTCCCGCTCCTTTTCTTTCTGCTTCGGCGTCTTCGGCACCGCCCGCAACGCTCGCTTGAGCGGGATCGGTGCCTGACGCTTCATGCCATCGGCACCGAGCGCGGCGAGGCGCAGGGCATCGATCGGTTCGCACTGCTCACGGGACCACTTCGTGTCCTGAATGTGCATCGTGCGCTTCTTCGAGTTGGGCCAGTAGTTAATGATCTGGCCCTCCCCGTCCTGGACTTTGAAGTGACCGTTGGACACCTCCCAGACCCGGATGTTGTAGTGAGAGCCGAGGTCCCGCAGCTCCTGCTCGGCATCACTTTGTTTCATAATCACCCCTTACCATCCAGCCGACTGCGAAGCCGATGCCGAACATTCCGACGACCAGAAAAAATATTAACCAACTCATGCTGCCTCCAGTTCTTTTTCCTTGGCCTTGGAGAACACGGTGTCCAGGGCCTTACGGATGTTGTCTTCGATGAACCAGTCACCGCACTCGATCTGCTCACCGAAATTCGGACCCAGCGAGATCGATGACATGCAGGGTACGGTCATGTCGTGGTACTGCTTGGTCATGCAGGCATGGATGATGCGGATCGCATCGACCGCATGATCCTTGTGGATCGAGAACACCAGCTCATCGTGCACTGGTGCAACGAACTGGCAGTCGTAGTCGAACATCACACCACTGTCCCACACCTCGCCCATGGCCAGCTTGGTCTGCTCTGCCGACGAACCCTGAATCTCGAAGTTCGGACCCTGGCGACCGGCTTTGCTGGCCGTCGAGCGGTCACGGAGCAGCTTGGCAAGGTGGCGACGTGCACCCATCAGCGTCATCGCGTGGCCGGTGCGCTCGACACGCTTGCGCACGTCGTCTTTCCATTCACTGACACCGGGGAACATCTTCTCACGGGCATCCAGGAAGTCCTGTGCGTCCTTGACCGGGATGACAATCGTGTATGCCAGTGTCAGTGCTTGGGCGTCGTACTGCGCGCCGAAGTTCACGTTCTTGGCGACCTTTCGCAGATCGTCAGCCAGCTTGGCGATGGCATCGTCATCCCACTTGCGCAGCTTGATGAAGACGGTGTACTCGACTTCCTCATTGGTGCCACTGAACTTGTCAGCGCCAACGAGCAACTTGAACTCATCGACCTTGTCCTTGCCCCATTTCTTGAGCATGGCGCCGGCCGCAGTGATCGAGTGCGGGTCCTTCAGGTTGTCACCGATGTAGCAAGCCAGCATGTTCTTGTCCTGCGACATGTGCGCTGCCAGTCGCAGCTCCTGGCCAGAGAAGTCAAGGGACACGATGACCGCATCCTTGTGGTGCGGGATGATCATCTCTCGAATCTTCACACCCTCACCCTTCTTCGGGAGCTGTTGAAGGTTCGGGCCTGACGATGAGTAGCGGCGCGTCACCGTCGCGCACTGGTTCATGGACGAGTGAATCTTCCCGTCCTTCCAGTGCTTCAGGTATGGGTACGGCTTGTAGTACAGGCCGCGCCGGGTGGAAACGCGCTTCATGTCCGAGATGGCGTTCAGGATCACTTCAAGGTCAGGGTCGGTGTCCTTGTCGTACATCAGGGCGAAGTCAACAGCGGTGTCATCGGTCGATGCCTTGGTGCGCACCAGCTTCCACTCCTCTGGCGTCAGCTTCGGCTCCTCTCCCTTCATCAGGGCGTTCTTGAACTTCTGGACAGCCTTGACCAGCTCACGGTCGAACTTGTAGTTGATCTCGGTCAGCTTCGATGTCACGCGGATCGGCAGCTTCAGGATGTCGTACATGAAGACCTTCATCTTCTTGGCCGAGTTCACGTCCAGGCCGGGGTCCTGCTTGTACTTCGTCAGCAACAGTGCGTTGATGAACTTCACATCCTGGCGCTTGACAGCGTCACAGAAGTTGACCAAGGACATATCGCCCTCGCCAGTACCGGACTCGGTCATGATGTCCATGGCCAGTGCATCGGGCTTGCGCCGCATCGACTCAGGCCGGAAGCCGAACAAGTCCTCGCAGGCATCCTTGACACCGGCAGCAGTCCATTCAAGGAATGGCTTCCACATCTGGTCAAGGATGCCCTTCTTCAGCAGGACTTCAGTCAGTGTAGTCCGGGCCTTCTCGAAGACCTTGTCGTCGGCCCGCTCCAGCTCACGCAGGCGCTCCACCGACACGTTCGCACCCTGCACATACGACAGGGCGGTCATGTAGGAGGGTTTGACCTCGACCTTCTCGTAGACACCGAACGTGCCTTCGACTTCCATCATCAGCCGGTAGAAGTTGTACAGAGCGCTGGTGCAGATGGTGTCATCGGCCCCGTAGTCGAGCACGTCTTCAGCGCGCAACTCGTTCATGCGGTACTGCTTGGACACGGTGCGGTTGCGATGGGCTTCGACCGCTTCGTAAACGTCCGAGTAGCCACGCTTGGCAAGCCATGCAGCCTGCTTCTTCGGGGCCATGTCGCGCAGGGCTTCGATGTCGATGCAGTGCTCGTCCTTGGTGATCCGGCCACCTGGGGGCAGGTCGGCCAGCGTGCCGGTCTTGGTGGTCACATCGTCATACGACACCTGTTCGTAGCCCAGGTACAGCTTGGAGTTCTGCTTCAGGCCGTTGCTGAAGTTCTCATCCACATACGACGACATGATCTTCGTGTCGTGGACGTTGGCCATGAAGCCCCGGTAGTTGGTAATGTCAGAGACCATGGAGCACCTTCGCGTCGGAAGAAACCTGGAACCAGCTACCGCAGCCGTTCGAGGTGTTGTGGTGGAATTGTTCGCCCAGGACCGAACCGGACGGGAGGTAGACGACCTCCTTGCAGTGTGGGCAGCGAACGCACCAATCACTACCATCACGGGCAACCCGGTGAACGTCAAGGGTGAAGTCCTTGTTCTCCAGGTACTCCAGGTAGGCAGAGCCTTCGCTGGTGATCCTCCAGCTCCGGTAGTTATCGGCAAGGTCCTTACTGCGAAGGGAGCTTAGGAACTTACCCGCGAACAGAGCCATGCCCTGCGGCGAGGGGTTGGGCTTCTTGTCCCCCTCGATCTTCTCGTGCAGCAGGAAACCCACCGCCGAAGGGTTGGGGAACGGCCCCTTCTCCTTCAGGATCAGCAGCGTGGCCAGCTCGTTGGGGGTCAGTTCAGTCATCTTAGCCATCACTTCCTCCGCTTCGGTTGTTTGCCCCGGATTCGGAACATCTGGGCCAGGGCTTTGAAAATATGCTGTGTCTCCTTTCCGTACAGGAGCTGAAGGCTAACCTCCACCTGAAGGGGGTCAAAGCAGGGGTCGATACTCACGATGACCGCACTTCCACAGATGTCTCGTGACAAAAAGCGGGACAGGTCCTTTACAGGGCCATTGAGCTTTACGGTCATGGCGGCATCTAGCATGCCCGGCAGAGTGGACCCAACTACCGCATGGCTGTTCTGGCTCGCGGTTACATCCCATCGACCCACGTTGGACAGTGGCACCTTGAGGGTCCTTGCAACAGCCTGTCGTACAAAGTCAATAGCCATCACTGCCCCCGGACATGTTCACGGATCAACTTGGCCACCGACACCGCATCCGACTTGGTCAACTGCACCTTCCTGGCAGTGCTGATGATCTCGATGATGCGGGAGAGCCGGTAGCTGAGCTTCCAACGGTCGATGACTTCCAAGGCGGTCAGAGTGCGGCGCTCTACGCCACGGCGCTCTACGCCACGGCGTTCAGGGACCGCCAGATCGGCCTCCAGGCGCTCGATCAGGGCTTGGCGCATAGGTTCTGTCAGTTCAGGCTCGGACGCCACTGGCGACGGCACAGGCAGCGCCACTGGCGATGGCACAGGCAGCGCCACTGGCGAGGGCATCACATTCGGGTCAAGTTGCTGGTACGAGTTCGTTGACCTGATATACAGCGAGAAGAACACGTAGTACAGGCGGTCGTTGTCGCCCTTGACCGAGATACGTGCGACACGCATGGTCTCGTAGAGCGTGCGAGTGGCGACCCTGATGTCAGCCTGGTCAAGGTCCGGCAGAAACTTGTAGAGCGTCATGAGGGTGACACCACAACCTTCTTTGTCGATGTAGTCGAGGACTTCCTTGCATGCTGGGGTCATGGTTGCTCCTTTGTGACGATGGTCTCGACGTGGTCGATGGTCTTGGTGCAGTTCTTCCCGCACTTTTCATTCGTCTGGTAGTGGCGGTCGGTCGTGACCGAGTCAGGGCAGCGGGTAAAGTAATGCTCCAGGCCGTTGGCCCGGAACTGATACACCTTGCAGCCATCAGCTTCGCGGATCACATGCGGGATCGCAGCACGGCGGGCTGCTTCTGCATCAGCCTTCCGCTCAGCAACGGCTTCCGGGCGACCCTCGCAGTAGGTGATGCCAGAAACAACCGTGAAGATCATTGAGATGCAGGCCAGGAAAGGCTTCTCCCACATGATCATCCCACAGGCGATGACGAAGAACACAATCGCAACAGTAGCCGGGATGTTCAGCTCGAAGGTCATTCTGCTTCCTCCAGCTCACCCAGTTCTTCCATCACGATAGGCAACTCGAACGACACGTTCTGGATCGCCTTTACCTTGGACTTCGGCAGCAGCTCCAGCACCGCCTTCGCCTGAGTTTTCGTGATGTTCTTGACCTTGTCGGTCTCGACGTGGCTGACGGTGAAGAACAGCGTGTACTGCATGTTGCGACCGAACGTCAGCGCAAACGAACACAGCTCGGCACCGAACACGTCAACGCCCTCGGCATCCTTGGACTCGTTGGACTTGGTCTTGGCGGTGGCCAGCCACTGGTCAGCGGTGTCGTTGGACGAGGTCTCGATATCGAACGAGATGAACGGGGACTCGGCAAGGAACCCCTTCATCCACTTGACGGCGTCGGTGTAATTCCCGGCGTGCACCAGCCGCGTCTGGCCTGCCCAGTGCTTGATTCGGTCGTCATCGAACGTGTGACGCGGGCGCACCATACCTGGGGTCCAGACCAACGGCTTGCGGGTAGTGTTGATGATCTCGGGGTACAGCTTCGAGCACTGGAACGAGCGCCACACCATGTCGGCGTTGTCGATCAGCTTCTGGAACGGCTTGAAGGTAGGGACATCGTCAGCCAGCTCGTGCAACCGCTTGCCCTTGATGAGGTCCTGAATCTCGCCCATGTTGGTCTCATCGAAGTTGCACAGGAAGTCCAGCCAAGTCTTCTCACCGAAGCCCTTGGCACCGGGAATCTTGTCGCCGGTGTCACCGACGATGGCCTTGTACAGCGGGATGTACTGGCAAGTGAACGGGCCGTATGGGTTCTCGGTCAGCTCCATGCCCTTGCTCATCTTCCAGACCGAAACACCCTCGGTAGGCACGCTGCCGTCCGAGATGTTGTAGCAGAGGTCGCCGTCGTTGGAGTCGATGATCTTACGACCCGGCAGGACACGGCAGAGGTACGTGATCACGTCGTCGCTCTCGATACCGTCCTGGGTGACCGCGATGGCGCCGAGACCCGTGAAGGTGCTGACGATCATCTCGCGCAGCTTTTGGAACTCGACATAGCAGTCATCAGGGCGGTCACGACCTGCTTTGTAGCGCGGCAGAATCGACTGACGCAGCGCCTTCGTGTTAATGCCCTCGACCACAAGGACCATGTCCATCGGGGCCAACTCAAAGCGGTTGAGCACCGACACGAAGTGGTTGACGACGTTCTCGTAGCCGAAGATGGCGCTGTTGACCTGGAACGACTTCGGCTCCTTCGGTTCCTGACCGGGTTCAGCTTCAGGGGCGAACATGACCTGACGGCCGAACTCGATGTCCTTGCCTACCAGGAGGCAGGACCACAGGATCGATGACAGATCAACGATGAGGCGGGTTTGTGGTTGCATGGTGTTCTCCTATTGAAAAGACCGCTGGTTTGCGGTCTCTGGTGTTATCGACGCTTCTCTTTCAGCGTCTGGCAAATGACGCAGCGTATGCGCCCCATTTCGAGCCTCACACTGGGTATAGGGTCTTCGCATTCGATGCAGTCCGGTTGCGGATATTTGCCATCGGCATCAGCAACCTGGGGGACACTGCCACCGTTGCCATCAGGGATACGCTCAGGTGCGACAGCGGCCTGGACGCGGCGCACACCAGCGTCGGCCACTCGCATGGCGATCTCGGAACCCTGTGCGATAGGGTCAGTGCGGCTCAGCTCGTCGTTCTCTTGGATGTCGCTCACGCTTTGCCCCCAGCGAACGGCAGGCCACCGACAAACATACGGCTTTCGTCAAGGTGCAGGGCATGGGCGCGAATCTGGGTTGCGTCAAGCCTGCTACCTACGATGCTGGCTGGGTCGATGCTGCCAGCAGCGCGGACTGTCACACCAGTGTTAGGTCGAATCTCGATCCGGTAGCCGTCTTCGGTGTCGGTGACAGTGCCAGCAGGTGAAGGCTGCACGACCTTGCTCATCATGACACTGGCCGGGACCTTGACGGCAACGGTGTCAGCGATGGTGTAGTGCTTCGGACCCTTGTCAGCGTACTGCGCTTCGAGCTTCGGCACGAGATAGTTCAGGCTGTTGAAGTTGGCGAGGGTGCCGGTGCCGTTGAACTGGCGGTCATCGATCAGGGTGCCGCACACCTTGGCGTCGATGATGATAGCGGCGCAGGCCAGCAGGTTGCCCAGGTGCGGCGTGCCGTCTTCTGGGTCAAACTCCTCACCTTCCCACCACTTGTAGAAGTGGCGTAGGCCAGCCTCGAAGTACACCGAGGCATGGACCGGAGTTGCACGCCAGTTAGAACGACCGTACTTGGTCTTCCCGGCGAACAGGGCCATTGCGCCCTGGAGGATAGCCGAAACAGGGAACAGGCCCAGTGGTGGCTTGGTACGACCTACTGCATCTTTCGGATTGCTCATTTGTCTCTTTCTCCGGGTAATAAAAATCGCGGCAAGTTAATTGCCGCGAGGAAGCATATTACCCGATCCTTGCCCTAGCGCAAGTGGTTTATTCGGTACGCCAGACACGCACGCCGTCCTGCTCGCCCTTGTCGGCTTCGGCTGGGACGACTTCGGTCATCGAACGGCTGACGTACTTGCGGTCCTTACCTTCAGGCGACTTCATGAACCGGCCCAGAGCCGAGTGGATCGTGTTGGTACTGGCGCCGGGGATGAAGAACGACTGGCCCACTTCCATGGCCAGGAACGGATAGCGCGGCGCACGGCCGGTACGTGGTACTGCCGGGATTGGAACACCGGATTCGAGGCGGATTTCAGACACTGTATTTCTCCTTCAGTTTGATGTGGGGGTACAACTGGTTGACACTGTAGACCAGATCGCGGTCGTTGCCTTCGCCTTCCTGTTTGCTCAGCCAGACCCAGAACGAGACCGGCACGTCTTTCAATGGCAGGCCCTTGTGCTTCGAGAACGGCATGATCTCGATGAAGCTCGGCTTGTGCTGAAGAACACACAGCTCGGGGATAGTCAGGCCAGTCTCGGCGATGATCAGGCGCAGCAGGTCGGTGGTGTCTTCCACGTCGTCCAGCGCCGAGTGCGAGGTGCCATCACGACGGCCCAGGCCGAACATGAACTTCAGGGTGGCCAGCTTGTGGTTCTCGGCTTCGGGCCAGACCTTGCGGGCCAGCAGCAAGGTGCAGAGCGACACCGGGTTGGGGCCAAGGTGCTGCTTGACCTTCGGGAAGTCGAAGGCGGCGTTGTGCGCCACCATCAGCACGTCGCGGCCAGCGAATGGGTCGCCCAGCACCTGAACGAAATATTCTTCGAGGGTAGGCTCGCACTCGACCATGTCGTTCGTGATGCGATGGATGCCGCTCGCACCAGCACTGATCGAAACTTCAGGGTCCGTCAGCGAGCGGTGGCGACCGACCTCACTGAGTGTAGCCGGGTCGAGCTGGATGAAGCCGACTTCGCACACGCCGATGGGGTCCTTGAGACCAGAGGTCTCGGTGTCGAGGACGATGAGGTCATCAATTTTCATTTTTGTAATGTTTGAAGTGATCGAAGAAAAGGCCCCACGAATGGGGCCTTTCCTGGTTTCAGCGGTCGCTTATTTGACGACAGGCTGCTTGGCCGAGAAGTTGATCAGGGCGTATTTCTTGCCGCCAGCGACCTTCTTCTCTTGCGAGGCCCAGACGATGTCCGAAGCTTCGACGGTGCCACGGGAGATTTTCACGCCCATGGTGATCTGGTGACGCTCGAACAGAGCACGCGACTGCGGTGGTACTTGCAGAGCGATGATTTCCAGATCGGCCGGATCGATCTCGGCGCCATCGGCGTAGGTCATGAAGCCGTAGATGGCAAGGTATTCCTTGATCGAAGCCTTCTCGAAGCCGTGCACTTCCTTCAGGGTCTTGACCCAGGCTTGCAGGCTTTCACCGTTGTCGTCGCCAGTCGAATCGATGGTCTTGCCGTCCAGCGAGTAGCGGACATGGACCTTCGCTTCTTCGTCGTCCACGCCAGGGGATGCAACCCAGCGGGTGTTGTACGACATGACTTCGATGGCTATCAGGTCGCCGTAGTCTTCACCAGCGTCGGACGAGAAACCGTCCAGGCCGACAGTGACGCGGGGGAAAGTGTTGAAGTCGAGGGAGCGCGGATCGAAGACGTTTTCTTTTTCCGACAACGCACCGATGAACTTCTTGGTGACCACCGTGCTGACACTGGCTTCCTTGACGATGGCAAGGGCCTTCTCGGTATTTTCCTTCACAGCTTCCTTGCTTGGCTTCGCAGCCTCGCGGGTCGCTGCTGCCGCTTCTTCTTCCGAATCAGGTTCGGTGTGGCCGACATCGGCACCGGCATCGACTGGGTCGCCGCTCTGGACGTTGTCCAGGACATCGCCAACGACGGCGCCGGTCTTGACTGCGGTGTCAGCGACCTGTGCTGCGTCGTCGCCCATGCCCTCGAATTCAGGCTTGGTCGATTCTGCTGCCGACGATTGGTCTTGGGTTACTGCATCTTTGTTACGCTTGGACAGTGCCATTTGAAACTCCATTTAAAGTGTGGTTTGCAATATACATTGCGATTGGTATTTCCGAATGCTTGTTACTACACACCCGGTGGTGGTGGTACTAAAGAACCCCTTCGATGAATTGTCGGGGTCAGGGTGGTACTCTAACTGTGCAATTGACTGGCGTCAACTACTTTTTATGGCCTGAACTCCTCCACGTTGTCTTTCGACAAGTGGGCCGTACTGAACTCGAATACAGCGGTCGAAGCCGAGTCCTTCAGGGGTGACGACAGGCAGTTCCGATCCACGGTGCCGGGGTAAGTGGTCATGGAGCTGTAGAACGCCTCGTAGCTGTCGTACAGCACCTCCTCCCCCATTGAACGCTTGTGCTTGGCGTACTTCGTGAAGCAGTTCTTGAGGCGCATCTGGATGGCCGAACCGTCCAGGACATAGTCCTCGCCAGAGATCAGGCGCACCGCGTCGTTGTCGCCATAGCGTGACAGGTAGGCCATGGCATCGAGCACCTTGGCGGCTTCCGACACAACCTTCGGGATCAGCTCCTCAGCAGTCTCGGTGACTGAGTCCTTCATGACCTGAATGGTCTCGTTGAATTCGTCGCCAAAAACATCCTTCAGGACACGACGGGCAAACTCCAGACCAGTCAACAGCACGGCCACGTTGTACAGTGGACGGTCGTTGTCATCGGCCTTGGCCCCGACCTTCTCGCGGACCAGCCGGATGTTCGCTTCGATCTGCTTGCGAATACCTTCTGGGCTGACAGCCAGCGCACCGTCAATGCAGCGGCGTCCGAACATCGACAGGTACTGGCGATTGGCCTGACAGTGCTCGAAGACCTCACGACGGCCCTGCTTGCCTTCCTTGGTGATTGGCACGGCCACGCAACGATCCAGGATCGCCGTCTGGCTCAGAATCGCCTCCCCCAGAACAACGATGGGGGAGCGGTTCGACACACGAGTCAGAGTCAGTCGACTCTGGCCTGTTGATGCCTGCACCGAACCCTTGCCGATGATGTCACCGTTGTAGTTCGAGCGCAGGATGCCCTTGGACTTCTCCAGCAAACGGCGATCCATCTCGCGGGGCTTGTACTCCTCCAGGATGAAAGGAATCGAGCCTGAGCAAGTAGCCATCTCCTCGAAGACAAACTTGGTCGAGTCCAATGCCGACGATGTCAGGGGGTCCTGACGGTAGTAGTGCATCCTGGCCATAAGCTTGACCGTGTCGGACTTACCGGCGCCAGCCGGCCCGTAGACCTGGAGGAACGGGAACTTGTTGTACACATGCCGGATCATCTGGGACAAGAAAGTCGAAGCCATGAATCCGAAGACCCTTGCCACCACCTCGCGCCTGTTGACATTAAAGAGCTGATGGAAAAACTCACGAGCTTCCGGCGTGTCTTCCAGGTCAGGGGCGTTACGCAGGTCGGTCCGGAACTGGATGTCATCGGTCATGCTGCCTGTGAGCCGATAGTTCATACCGAAATTACTGGTGACACCGAACTGGTCGGCCCAGATCACATCGATCTTTCCATCAGGGGTTGTTACGAGGTCAAGGCCCTCACGCTTGACGGTATAGACTTGCTGGTTGTTTTGCATGGTTCTTACTCGAAAGATGTCAGCGATTGCGCCAATCTGCGCGTCCGTGAGGCTGATGTTGCAACTGCCTGCACTGAGTGTAAATTTAAGGAAAGCGCTACGAGATGCGAAGGCATCCATGGTCACGATCTTGCGACGTTTCGGACCACCATCAATGCTGATGTCCACCTCATAACCATGAACCTCGCCAGTGCCGAGTTCCAGGAGCTGACGGGGATTGGACATGCCCAAAGCAGAGACCTTGACCACACCCTCCTCACCCTTTTTGTAAATCCCGCTCTCGGTGATCCTGATACCTTGCGATACCGAGAAGACCATCTCATCGTCTTCGATCTCATCACTGCCTTCTTCAGTAGCAATGACGCCCATGTCCAGGTCAGGAGCTTTGACATCCTTGGCCAGCATCTTTTTGATACCGCCGACCGAAAACGTGTAGGACGGGTTACCCGACATGTAGCCGTACATCCTGGCCAGCTCACGCCGCCGCTTGGCTGGAGAACCGTAGCGATCACTGTCGCCCTTGTGGCTGGCGATGATACCAGCGCACGCTTCCAGGAAAGTCTCCTCGCTCATGTTCATCGCGTGAGCTGCAATGGCAAGTTGCGTAGCGATGGCCTGGAACCCCTGGCCATCTTCCAGGCCCTCGCCGTTCATCACGGCCAGCAGCGTTGGCGGCACCTTGCCGCCGAAACTGGCCAGGATGTTGGCATCGGCCTTGGCGTTCTTCCGTCGCTTCAGACCCTGGTCGATCCGGCTCTGGGACTTCGAGAAGATCAGGCCCAGCTCCGGGTTGTACTCGGCTGGCGCTGGTGGTGACAGGTGCCGTGGGGTAACGCACAGGGACTGGTAGGTCTCCAGCGTCATCTCCAGCGCTTCCTGCACCGTGATCTGCACCTTGTACCGGCCGGTCTTCTCGCCGTCCTTCTCTCGTTCGATATTCTTGACACGCCACATCCGGCCCTTCTTTGCCGAATAGATGTTCAAGTCAAGGGTGTCCACGAACAGTTCCATGGCCATCTCGCGGTACACAAGCGGCAGAGCCGCCATGCCACGAGGTGGGACCTTGGCCATGAACATCGTCGGGTTGAACTCGATGTGGAAACCCCTGCCGCCCGTGATGTACAACGCCAACTGATCCAGCTCGACGTGGTACTCATCACGTAATTTACGCAACAGCTTCTTGAATTGGCCGATGACGTTGGCCGCGTCCTCATCATCGAGGTCGATATAAAAAGGCCCACGGTAGTGGACCTTGGCCAGCTCATCGGCAGTCAACTCGGTGTCGAAGTTGTTGTCGGTGTCGAGGATGGTGACGAACGCTGGGCGCCGGTCCTTGATCGTACGCTCGCGTTGATCAGACATGCCCAACTTCCACTCACCGTTGCCCTCGTGAGTAAGTTTGTAATGGAAATACCAGGTGGTCACTTAGCCCCCCAAAGCGTGGGCGTCATGAACTCACCGCAGGTAGCGGTGTGCGTGGTGCTCATCATGCGACCTTTAATTGTTGATCAGTTTCAGAGTTTCTTCCGGGTACAAGGCCCGGAAGTTTGCCGGTGTCTCAACGGCGGTCACGCCAGCGCTGTAGAAGTCGGCCTTGCTGCGCACCTTCAGGAGAAGGTGGAAGGCCAGCGTGCGCTGTACCTTACCTCGCACCACCTGGGCGTCCCAGTGCAGCCGTTGCTTTGGGGCCACACATGCAAACGCATCATAGTGGAACAGGCGCTGAGGGATGTAAGACAGGGTCATGACCTGACGCGTGATCAGGTCCTCCAGGTCGATCTCGGCGCCGGTATCTGCATTGACGCGGAAGCCGGTGACCTTGACCTGGGTGAGGATTTTCGGTGGTCGGTGAGCGTTATCGGAGGTGAGTCCGTCAGGCTTGTAGACCACGAAGATTCGGTTGATGAAGCATTGCTCCACCTTCATGTGCTGGTACTCAGCGCAGATTTCCCGATCCGGCGACATCATACGCTTGAACAAGTCGTCAAGCGACGCCGCTTCAGACAGGTAGTGGGTGGAACTCATGGTTCATCTCCGGGCAGGTTTCTTCAAGGATGCAATTCTACGAGGAAACTTGACCAGAGGCAAAACAATTTCACAACCCAAACAGAGCGTCCCGAATGTCTTGGTAATTTCGTACCACTTGATTCACCAGATGATCCTTCTTCATCAGCATGTTCAAAAGCTTCATTTGAATAGTACCCTCTGCAATACCGACACGGATGTGCACTTTATTGCGCTGACCGTTTCGATACACACGTCCAACAGCCTGCTCGAACTGCGTAGGGATCAGCGGAGACTCCAAGAACAGAACATCGGAGCAGCAGTCCTGCAAGTTCAGACCGTAACCCGCCGACTGCACCTGGGCGACCAGAACCCGGCAGGTTGGGTCGTTCATGAACCTGTCGATGTTCTTCTGCTGGTTGGCAGCAGTGATCTCGCCGTACACCGCGACCGAGCCGTATTTCTTCGTGTACTCAGCGACGTGGCGGCTGGTGAGCTTGTAGTTCGTGAAGATGATCAGCTTCTTGCCGATGCCTTCGATTGGCTCACCGTTGGTGCCGATCTGCTGCTCGCCTTCCAGTTCGGACATGACCTGATCAACGATGTCGAAGCAGGCCGACAGGTTCTTCGGGTCCTGGCTGAAGTAGTCGTAATTACAAACGACCTGTTGCAGCGCATGCCAAAGCCGGGTGGTCTCGGTGGCGTCGAGCTTGGTACCATCCTTGTACTCCAGCAGCTTTTCCTCTGCCAGTTTGCGGTACAGGGCAAGGTGCTTGTCCTCCAGCTCGTAGTGCAGCGGGGTGTACGTGACGGCCGGAAGTTCCTTGAGAACGTCTTCCTTCAGGATGCGGACTGAGTTGACCCGCATGTTCCGATTGAGGATGTCCAGGTTGCGGAAGGTGACCGGCGTGCCGTAGAAATCCTCCTCCTCGACGTGGATGTTCTTGAACTGGTTGTAGCTGCGGTAGACGCTCGGCGCCAGGGACTTGACGTAAGCGTAGCCGTCCAAAATCTTGGCCAGAGGTGTGCCGGTGAGCAGCATCAGGTGACCGATCTCGGTGAAGTCGCGCACCCGCTGGTAGTTCTTCGACTCGATGTTCTTGATGGCCGTGGCTTCGTCGGCAATCACACACGTCCGGGAACCGTCGACCTCGCTGACGATGCGATCAAAGTCGCGCTTGAAGATGTCGTAGCTCATGAGGATGAACTGGGTGTTGAACCTCATGTTGGCCCGCTTCTTCGGCGGGCCAGCGTAAATCATCGAAGTCACGCCCTTGATGCTTTGGAGCCAGCGGTGCCACGCCATCAGCAGAATCGGCGGCATCAGCACGATGGTCTGATCGATCTCACCGACTTCGCGCTTGTACAGCGCGGATATGGTGGAGGTCGCTGTCTTGCCTACACCGACTGCAAGGTAGTGGCCAGATTTTTGACGTGGAGCCAGCGCGTTGATCGCGCCGACTTGGTAGGGGTAACATTCAAATGGCAAGCCATAACGGCTTGCCACGAGATCGTACGGTTCCATGGTTTATTTCCTTATAGATTCTTTACCTCCAGCAACTGTACCTCAACTAGTGGGATCGGTCGAGAGTTGCCGAGAATTTCCAGGTCATGGACCTTGATCTCTATGACGACCTCGCCAAAGCCGTAGCTCACGGCAAGTCGCTCGATCTCTCTGTTCAAGTCCACGACTCTTTGACGCACGGCCGCAGCCGCCTCGGTGCGGTCAATTACGTTGCTCATAGGGGGCTTTCAGGAATGGGAGACTGGTGCCCAGGTCGAGTGCACCTTGAGCGTGGATGGTAGCCACCTTGTCGGTAATAATATCAGCCCAGTCAGGGATCACCATGGCCGGGGGGAGATGCTGCCAGGGCATAGTCCACAGCTCCCGCAGGAACGCGCTGGGGTGCAGCGTGAGGACCTTGCGGAGGTTGGGGAATACCTTGAGACAGGTTGGACCATAGAGAGAAGCGCAAGCCGTGGTGAGCGCACAGAGGTCCCGAGTGACCAGACTCCCGACATCTGCACCGGGAAGTGGGTCAAGGTGTTCCTCTATGCGCTCACACGACAGGTACAGCAAGTTCCACAACTGAACATCATCGCGGCAGCTCAAACCCAGCCCCAGGTGGGGCAGGGAATAACGGCTGGGAGCTGCTGGTGAGTAGCAAAGCTGGCCGTTGATCTTAATCATACTACAACTTTTCCGTTCCGGTGCTACCGAAGCCCCCCGAACCACGCTCGGTCTGTTGTAAATCATGCACGACAACGAACGTCGGACGAACAATCGGCACCACCATGAACTGGGCGATCCGGTCGTACTGCTTGATCTCGAACGGCTCGGTGCCACGGTTTTCCAGCAGCACGCCGATCTCGCCGGTGTACCCGCTGTCGATCAGGCCGGGGGCGTTGACGACCGCGATCTGGTGCTTCTTGGCGAGGCCGCTACGGGACAGGACCAGCCCGGCATGGTTCGGGTCGAGGGCCATGGCGATGCCGGTGCCGATGAGGAAGTGCTGGCCTGGGTGTACAAAGAAACTACCGCCCCAGGCCCACTCAAACGCGACGGCGTTAGTTACTGGGTCCTTGACCGAGCAGGCCATCAGATCGAACGCCGCGTCGCCGGGGTTGGCGTACTTGATGGTCACGTTCGGGTCGAGCAGCTTGACCGGCGTGGTTCCCGCTGCGACGAACCCCGGTGGGGACTGGAAGGCGCTGGAATCAGGAGCGGCGCTGCCGGCCACAGCTTCTTCAGCCTGGAGTTCAGCCTGCTGCTTGCGCAGCTCAGCTTCCGCAGCTTCGATCAGTTCGAGACTTTCTGCCTCGCTAAGCCGCTCGTACTCATAGACGCCCTTGATGGCGCTGTTCAGGTACTTGCCAGCGCTCTCGGCATTGCGAAAGCCCTCGAACACGTCGAGCGGCACGCCGAGGTACTTGTAGTTGCCGCCCTTCATCGTGGCGTGCATGTCGGTGCCATTGTGAGCGACGACCCGGATGTTGGATGATCCGGGAAAGAGGATTACATTCAGTGTAGTCATGGAAATTTTCCTTCAGAGTTTCGACCATGGCGGGTATTGATTTCGTCCATGGTCTCGTTGGGGGTTCGTGTATCGGTGGTGTCGGTGTACTTGATGCCCCCGAGGCCATCCTGCTCGAACCACTGGACTCGACCCTCGCGGGTCACAGTCACAATGTAGTGGTCGATTCGCACGATGACCCCGGCAAGGTCAGCGCCGGGGTTAGCCGCCAGCAGGTTGTCCAGGCGGCGTTCCGCTTCTTTCGTCAGCTTTGGGTCCATCGGTCGGTTCCTTCTTGATCAAGTCGTAGCCCATGTCTTCGGCAAGCGTCTTGAGCACTGCTTCCAGCGGATCGGCGCCGACTTCGTAGCCATTCTCGCCACGCCATGTCCAGGCGTGGTTCACTTCGGAGATCACGTCCAGCAGCCCCTGCACACCCTGCTGGTCATAGAACTCTGCCCACTTGAGAAGCTGGCCAGCAGCCGAGATCGCGGTCTGGGCCGGTGTCGCCGGTGTCTTGGCTCCCGGTGCGTTGCTCTTTCCGTCCCAGTTGGCCTTATAGCCGTCTGCGCAGACCAGCTTTATTGCTACCGACAAGGACTTCATCGGGGTGCCCTGCTTCTTTTTATCAGTCATTTGCAAACCCTTTCGCGGTTTCGGTGATGCGGCTCTTGATGTCTTCGATCTGGTCAGCGACTTCATTCCACGCACCGTGGTCGATGTAGTCTCCGATGTGACCTTCAAGCAGTCCGGCAAGGTACGCCGGGGACAGCGCGTCCAGTTCCCAGCTACTGGAGCCGTAGATTTTCTTGTACTCGTTGAAGCGGGAGTCAGTGGACTTGGCCGGGTTCTTCGGAGGACGCTGCTCGTTGACCTGATCCATCGTCAAGGCGATCCGCTTCAGCTCCACGTCCTGGCCGCTGAACAATGCCAGCCGTTCGGTGAGGTCACGGGACATGTCGATGCCGCTCGGGTCATGATCCCCCAGGTGCAGGATGATCGGCTCCTTGCCTTCGCACTGGGCCGGGATGATATCGCGCTGGACGAACTCGCGCAGCACGGTGCCACTCGGGTAACCCCGCGCTGCCAGCAGCGGGATATCCCACTTCCGGCAGGTTGGCTCCAGCACACCGACCAACGCTTCCTTCTCCACGACCACGAACACCCGGTGCTCCTGGCCCGACCACATGTCCATGTGGAAGTTGTCGACCGCAGCGCGCAGGATTTGCGCACCATCACGCCAACGAGTCTGCTGGACGAACTCGCGGGTCCGGTCTTCGATGGCTTCCCAGTCGATGAGACCGGCCAGCTTGCCGTCGTTGATGATGCCAGCGACACGCTTGTATTCCTGGATCGTGTTGGGGATGATGTCGCGGGCCACGAGCTGGTAGTACAACTGGCGAACCGTCAACCGGAAGCCCTGATTCTGGTAGTCGTCAACGATGGAGTTGACGGTGACGATCAGCCGCAAGGAGTCGGTGCGGAAGTTCTTCGGGGTGTAGCACTGTTTCATGCTTCACCACGCAGCGCTGCCTCGATCTCAGGTGTGAACTTGTCCTGGAGTGCGATCAGGTGCTTGATGGCCGCGCCGGTCAGTTCCAGCGGGTAGACCTGGTCGTCGGCGAGGTTGCGTGGCTTCTTGATCTTGTCCGGGAGGGCGAAGGCCAGCTCCTTGGCCGTTTCGAGCTGCTTGAGGAGGCGCTTCTGCTCAGCCTTCTCGGCAGTTTTCTCGGCCTTCTTTTCAGCAGCGGCCAGCTCGGCCGCAGCGCCGTCATCACCAGCATCGCCGTCATCGTCGCCGGTCGGTTCCGCAGCGTGTTTCGGCGTGACCTTGCCCTTCGACTTGTCCAGGCTGGCCATGATTTCTTCGTAGGCTTTATCGCCGTGCTTCTTCACGTACTTGACCGCTTCTTCTGCCGCGATACGATCATCAGCCACCAGCTTCTTGATCTTCGCAGGCAGTTTCGAGATAACGATCAGGCGGTCGATCCAACCGATCGACTTGCCCAGGAAGGTGGCGATGTCTTCGCGGGTGTAACCCTGTTCCCGATACCAGATCGTGTGGTCAGCCTGTTCCAGCGGAGTCAGGTGCTCGCCCTGGTTGGCCTTGAACGACAGGGAGCGCGCTTCGGCTTCGGTGCCACTGAAGCGGATCGCCTCGAACCACTCGATGCCGGTCTCGCCACGCGCCGTCATCGCAGCATTGGCGAGGCACGCTGCCGTGTAGCGGCACTCGCCGTCGACGATCTCGGCGCTTTCACCGTCCAGCGCCATACGAACGATTGGCAGTGGGACGAAATCACCGGCCTCGTAGGCTGCTTGCAGCAGGGTGATCTTGGCCTGGGTCTCGGGCTTGCTCAGATCACGGGGGTTGAAGCCCTTCTTGATCGTGATGCGGTTCAGGGGGACTTTGATGTGCTCGCCCTTTTTGACATCCTCGTTCTCACGCTCGAATTCGCGGAAGTTCTTGGCTGGTTTGGTGTCTTGAGCGGTGGCGTTGGAAGTGGTCATGATATGGTCTCATTAAGTTGAGGTTGGACTACGAAGGGATGCTGCGGACTGGGTCGAACTCGATGAACCATTCATCATTCTCGACCCGTTTGAAACTCTGACACTGTGATGACTTAAACTCGTGCTTCAGGAAGAAGACATAGGACAGTGCGTTCAACAGCGCCAGGGCCTGCTCTCGGGTATCAGGAAAGATGTGCTTGGTAGCAGTCCCGTCCATCCTCCCAAAAGTGACCACGAATGGCTTGCGGACTCGCATACTATCTCCGGTGTGGGATTAAAAAGAGCCACCCTTGCAAGGGTGGCTCAACGCTTCGGTACTACATCCAGTGTAGGTGATCCGAAGCTGCCTGTCTATACCGAGGAAAGGTGGTTGCCACCACCGCTTTCCTTGGCCTTGGCCGAAATGATCTGCTGCTCCAGGCGGGGAATGCGCTGGCGCAGCTCACCGACCTTCGAGGTCCAGTGGTCCAGTGCACGCTCTGCTTCGATCCTGTCGAGGCAGGCTTGATGGTGCTCGTCTTCGAGGACGGCAGACACCGCCTTGCGGCAGAACTGCGATAAAAACCAATTGACGAAGCTCATTTGATGTCCTTGTATTTTTCGAGAGTGAGGTGGACCACCTGTTCGGTGGCGTAGTAGCGGTTGGTCAGGTCCTGGTAGTCGCTGGGGATGAAGTCCGACAGGTCCTTGAGCAAGGAGTGGGCTTCTTCCAGGGCGATGCGCATGTCGCTAACCGCCTGGACCTTGGTCATGCGGGTTGCCAGTTGGTCAGGGTCAACGCCCCGGTACTGGCTCTCAAGCATCACAGCCAGCATCTCAGCATGCTTCTTGATGCGCCAGCCGCGCCGAGACTGGATGTTGTAATTGGCGCTGTAACGCGCTGGCAAATCGGGTCGAGCAACGAGCTTGATCACGTTCTCTTTGCAGCGTCCGAACACGTACCAGCCGCTGCCCTGAGAAAGTTCCTGGTAGACCATGAACCCTTGGTTGAACACGCGACCCTTGTGATCAACCAGTTGCAGTTCGTAGTCACCGGCCATGACATGCTTGCCCTTGATCGGTGGTTGGATTTCGACGGTCATCACAGTATCCGTTTCTTAATTTCGTTGTCCAACTCGGTAGCCGCAGCATGCCAGGCATCCGGGTTGATAAAATTGGCCGCGCCGCTGAATTCAAACTGCCGGCGAAGTTCTTCGATAGGCATTTCAGCGACGTTATTCGATGCCTTCATGATGGCGTCCATGATGAACAACTGCATCATCGGACCCGACTTGGAAAACTCCATCATATGAAAAACGAACTCAGTGTTCGTCTTTGGAACCTTGCGCTTACTTGGTGGCATCGCTGTCTCCCGGCAGTTGCTGAAGGCGCTGCGTGTAGCAATCTTCCAGAGCCTCCTGACGGCTCTCGAAAGTCTTCTTGGAAACCTGCTGATTGGTCCCATGAACGTAGGTGTCAGCGTTCCACCTGATCGCGCCGAAACCAGATTCAGCTACACGTTCTTCGATGAACTCAGTTGTGAGCCAGGTCGCCGGAACGCCGTAGGCAAGGTACTCGCCGTGGCTGTCCAGATTTCCGGCGCCAGGGACGCATGGGCTGCACACTGCGCACTGGGTCACGACCGGCGACTGGAACACCCACAGGAGCTGACCACCGCCCAGCCACGTCGTCTGGTAGTGGACACCTTCATGCTGGCCAGCGTAGACCGGCTCGCTTTGCTCATAACCGTCGCTGAATTCTTGCGACTCGTAGCACTCATCGAAAGGTTCTTCAGAACCCGATTCTTCGTGCTCGGCTTCCTTTTGCTTCAGGTGCGCAGCCAGCGCCTCGTCGTAATGAGTGTCCTTGCCGTGGGTGTAGCACAGGCTGTCCCACAGGTCAGGGTCGATAGCGTCTGCCCGGATGATTCCGTAGGGGATGCCAGTGGTAGGGTTTTTGTTCGTCATTATCGTTTCCCGAAGTTGCGGCCGAAGTGCTCGCCCAGCATGGCTGCGAGCATGTCTTCAGCAGCTTTAGTTTTCTTGCGTGCCATTTCCGAGCGGGTGGCCTCGTCCGGCTCATCCACCTCGTACTCATGACCATCGACCAGCTCCAGCAGGCGGGTGCCGATCTTCTTGTTGTGCTCGGACTGTGCGATCTGGCCGCTGATGTGATCGATCACCGCCTGGAGGAGCAGCGCGGCCACGTTCTCGCCGCCGGCCTTGGCCTTGATCCGCTTCTGGGCCTTCTCGTGCTTCAGGCGGCGCTCCAGGAGGTCAGCCAGCTCCTTGTCACCTTCAGCGATCACCTCGACCACCTTCTTGCGCAAGCTCTTGAAGATGTCGATGTGCTCAACGAATTCCGATTCCTGGATGACGTGGGACAGAAGGTTTCGCAGAGCGTTCATGGCGCTGGCGTTGATCGCGTCCGCTTCGGTCTTCTCGGCCATCTGGTCATACTGGCCGGTGGCGTCGTAACGGGTCCGGCTCTCGATATCCGACAGCACATGGTAGGCTTTCTGGATCGCCTGGAACTTCTCCTTGTCGCCACCACGATCTGGGTGGTTGACCTGGGCCAGTTTGCGGTAGGCTTTCTTGATCGCTGCGTAGGTGGCATCGCGTTCGACGCCCAGAATTTTGTACAGGTCCATGCTCAACTTCCCTTCGTGATTTTGTTGTGGGCTTCCATGATGACGTGCCGCATCTTGCGGCCGGTCACGGTAAAGCCATCGGATTCTCGGTGAGCCTTCCAGCCCGGTCGTGTGCACGCCACGACGACGTGATGCACGGCCAGCTCGCGGCGCATGGCCGTTACATCCAGACTACCCTTGCCAGCCTTGATCATTTGCGGTTCCGCTTTCGGGACGCCTTGGCAAGTTTCTTCTTGGTGCTGCGGTCCACCTTCCACGCCTTGTTGTTGCCGAAGCGGACCGGATCGTTCTTGCTCCAGGTCTTGTACTGGATCGGCTGCGGTGTTGGCGCTGGCTTCCATTCCAGGGCCAGGGAACCCATGTCGTTGAAAGCTGAAGCTGCCAGCAGCACCGCTGCGGCCTGCCGCTGGTAGGCTTGGCTCAGCATGCTGCTTCTGCCGATCCGGTTCCCGCCAATGACCACCGGGTCACAGAGGCCGCTACGCAGGTCTTTGACATGCTCCACAGAACCACCAGGAAAATCTGCGGAGATGACCCGATTTTCGATTTGACTGAAGTCGATGTCGATGGCCGGAAAAGTGTTGAAGTCGAGACCTGCTGCATCGAATAATTTCAAACACAGGTTGTCGAGGGATGCCCATCCCACAGCCGCCGACTTATGCACATCGATCTCAACACCGTCACCAAGGTGACGCACAACCCGCAGGTCGCCGTTGGACCAGTCCGTGCTGTAGACCACCGGGCCATGGCGGTGGCCCCAGCGTCTGCCGAGCACGAAGGCTTCTTCGAGACTACCCTTCGGGATGTTGTGCAGTCCGTATGGCCCGCCGAACATGGTCTTGGTCACACCCGGACCCCACGCCCATCGCCGATCACCTTGCTCCTGCACCTCCCGGCGCCGCATCTCGGTGAGCATGTCCAGGCCGGTGGCGCGGAACCGCGCCATGAATTCGTCAGTGGTTTCCATGGTGTCACCGTTTCGTGAAGCGATAGTTGCCAACGTGGTTGCCGTTGGAGTCCCGGAGCGAACCGCTTTCGTAGCCCGCTTCGAGCTTCTGGATAGCCTGCTTGAGCACAAAGGCACACTCACGGCGCTTGGCGTCGGCTTGATCCTCTTTTCGGCTGCGGTCCTGGTCGGTGAGCATGTCGCTGAAGGCGGCGTTGCCGGTGTCGATGGAGATGAGGAGTTTCATGGCAGTTCCTTGATGTGTTCGACACGGTCGATCATGAGCAGACGAGCCGCTTCGACCTTGTCGGAGGATTTGATAACGGAAGGACCAACTTCACGCTTGTACATGGTCCAGGCTGTGTTGATGATCGCTATGAAACCGGAGAGTCTGCGCCGCTCGCTGGGTCGCTTGGCGACCTCGCAGCAGCGGTCGTACAGCTCGCCGGTCGTCAGCGCAAACAGGTACAGATCGTTGGCGGTGACGGTCATGTCCGCATCCTCCGGCCTTCCATGAATGCGATCCAGTCCTCAGCCTTCTTGGCCGTCTTGAACCGGGCATGGACTTCGCCGTCAGCAGTCACCTCGTCGGTGTACCCTTCAGCAAGTGCTCCCTTATCCGTCACCGGGCGCTTGAACAGGTGCTTCATGTGGTACTGCGGGTGCCGGTACAGCTCGCGCTTGCTGGCAGTGTCGATGATGCGGACGATGCAGTCGGTGAGGATCGCGCTGCCACCACGACTGGCGTTGTTGGCAATCAGGAGCGGGACCTTCATCATCCCCGTGCTACGTCCAATCGTGCCGCACATGTCGTGCTCGCTCATCCAGTCACGGCCGATATCGTGCTCCAACTCACTTGTCTCACCATAGAACAGGCGCAGGCGCTGGCCATCGGCGTACATGCGGGCCGCTTCCAGGATTTCCTTGACGCGCTGCGGCGTATTCAGGTTGTACCATGTAGCATTCATGAGGCCCTTCTGGTTGGCCTCGTTCAGCAGCTCACGGTGCCGGTGGTACAAATACATCGAACCGATCTGACCTTCGGTCGGCAGACCGATGCCGAGCATCTGGCTCAGTTGGGTAACTTCATCGAAACAGTTCTGGAAACCCCAGCAGGAGTAGCCACCACCAGAGGGGATGACGTACAGCTTCTGTTCGAGGTTGACGGTGACTTCTTTGATTTGTACGACAGTCATGATGCTCCTTATGCCCTACACTCAGTGGGGCGTTTGATTGGTAGGTGGTGGCGTGAACTCTGCCGGTGCCGGGGCCTTGCGCTGGCCCCGCTTGCGGCGCCGAATGTAGCAGACGTTCGACTTGGTGGGGTCGTAGTTTTTGCGGCGCTTCATGGTCAGACCTTGATCTGTTTGGCAGGCTCCCACAGCGGGTCAGGCTTCGGTGGCTCGGTGTAGTAGTGGTCGAAGCCGGTCGGGAAACCGTTGTCCATGCGCTTGATGACCGTTGCCCGGTCGCTGAAGTCCGACATCATGAACTCCAGCATCCGGGCCGGAACATGCGGGGTCGACCGGATGATCCAATCAGGGTCAACCCAACGCTCCATGGCGATGTCGCAGGTAGGGTTCATGACTGCAACCACGATCCAGCCCACGAGCTTGTCTGGGGAATCTGGCAAGGTGTCCACCACACAGACGGCGCGGCCTGTGTGGATGTGGTCGTTGCCTACGTTCCGGAACGAGACCCAGTAGCCGGGCTTGACGTGGTCCACGTCGTGCCCGATCCAGCTTGCATTATTGACCGCGATCTTGCGGTTCGAGTATTTCACATCAGTACGTTGGCTCATGCTTTTCACCTTTCCTTACAAGATCCCAGGACTTCTCACGAGATACATCGCAACGTCCTGAAACGTGCCAGTAGTGGCCCTTCGTTTTGACCTTCTTAGTCGGCTTGATCACATGGACATAACCGTAAACCGTAAAGGCCGTGGAAGACAGGGTAGTCAGGGGACGAAACCCCGTGACCTGAACAAACCTGCCATTTCGGGTGTAGTAGCCGCCTGGGCCGTCAACAACCACCGGCAGCTCGTTCATCGGGGTGATGTACCCTTCTGCCTCAAGCTGCTCCTGGCTCATGAGGGTGATGTCGATCCCACGAGCCTCGTACTCAGCAAGTGTCGGCATGTCAGACCTTTCCAAGCCGGTTAGACGGCCAGACCGATTTGTGACGGCCAGGGCGCATCACTTCGATCCAGATGAATTCGAGGTCGGGGTACTTATGGACGGGGGCAGTGTCCAACCCCTCAGATGTGACGGTGCCGACGAACGCTGGTTCGCCCCGGTCAGCAGGGCAGTGCACCTGCTGCCCATATTTCAGTTGCTTGGCTTCAGACACTTGCATAACGCTCCTCCTGCTTGAGTTCCCACAGCTTTTGCGAAAGTGCCTGGGTGTCGGCGGGAAGCCTGTAGTCCACCTTGTCCAGCACCACGCCCCGCTCGATGTACACCGCCTCGTAGGGGACGCCGTAGACGATGTCTTCGACCAGGGAAAAGGTCGGAGCCTCGATCAAGAAGCTGCGGTTGCGGGTAGCAGGGTCAGCCGGGTCATGCCCAGTGCCTTCCAGACGCACCAGAACGCGCTCCATGGCGTTAAACCAGCGATTGGCCTCCACGGTATCGCCCAGGATCACGCGCAGCTCTGAGGCCGTGTAGTAGCCGCTCATGATTACGCCGTACTGACCTTCTTCGGGGACGAAGGCAAGTTCGGTGCCACTGAAGCGGGTGTCCCGTGGGAACCTGGCCTGGATGTTTTCGACAGTGGTTTCGTTTTTCTTGGCCATGTCAACCTTCTTTCGGGGTTACGTTGTAGTTCCGGAGGAGCCAGACGGCCGTTTCCTCGGCCTCGGAGTGGTTCAGCACCGTTCCAGAAGCCAGTTCTCGGGTCAGCTTCACCACCATCTCCCACTCTTGTGCTGCCTGGACTGTTCGGTGTTCTTTGCCGTCTTCGGTGACGAAGATTTTGCGTTCGGTGATGGTCATGATTACGCCCTCACCATGAAGGTCGTGCCATCAGGCATGTCGAACGACTTGTAGTCCTGCTCCATGGCAGAGGCCAGTTCATCCCACTTGATAAACCCGAAGACAGCACTGTCTTCACGAACTTCACCAAGGTCAACAACGTACTCCCGGCACCAGCCTTCCCAGTGGTTGTAGTTGACCAGAGTGGCGCTGGCGTCTGCCCAGTGCAGATCATTGTCGATCTCATTGAGGGCTTCAAGTTCTCTCCACTGGTCTTCATCAGTGTCGATGCCCTCCAGGTATGCAATGCGGTCCTTCAGGTCTTGAATGGTGAGCGTTCTGGAGCCATAATCGATTTCGGTTGTCATCACATTTCCTTTTCACGAATGATGTAGATCGCCGCTTCTTCAGGGGTGTCGAACAGACCGCTCTCGACGGTCTCGAACTTGCCCTGGAAGCGGTACGAGTCGGTGTCGGTGTCCTTGACGATCTCGAAGCCCAGATTGCTGACGTGGTCCATCCAGTCGTTGGTGATCTGGTTCACTTCCGACTTGAAGTCATCAATCTCATCTTCGAGATCGGCCAGCCTCTCCTGTTCGTCTTCATCAACCGCATCACGCTCGCCATCCAGGTAGGTCTCCAGATGCTCGATGGTCTGGGCGATGACGCTGCCGGTGGCGGGGAAGAACTTGGCGCTCGGATAGTCCTTGCGGACAACCACCATTGCCTCCTCCCGGCTGTTGGCCCGGATGAAGTAGTGAACGATGGTGGTGGAGGTGAGCGGCGTGGTGAAGTCCGCACACCACAGGTTGTCCGGGCTTCCCCAGTAAGCCCCGCCGCAGTCGTACCCACCGTCCACCATCGGGACGCGCTCCAGGAAGAACTGCGGATCGGTCAGGCCGGTCATGTGTTTGGCATGGCGTCCCATCGGAGCGCCACAGCTTGAATTCATTTCAGAAAGTCGGATCATTTTCAGCTCCAAAGGTTTTCGGCGTAGGGTGCGGCCAGCGTCAGCGCGCATTCGTCTTCGGTGCAGTCACCTGTCTTCTCGTACAGGTCGTCCAGCTCGGTGAGGAACTGAACAGCGTCGTCACCCTGCATGTAGATGTCTTCCTGGCCGGGAGTGGAAATCAGGACGTTATCCATGTTACGGTCCAAATACACGGCAACATCTTTCATCCGGGCCGCAGTGGCTTTCACGATTTCGGTCAGGGTCATCACCGGCTCCACTTGCGAGGGTCTTTGGTATCCACCACCCACCCGTAATCCCGGCAGTCTGCCCACAGCGTGCCACGCCGAAGCGTCTTCGGAAAAGCAGGGCGGGCATGCTCACGCAGGTTCGACACGGTCCGGATGTCCACGGTGGCAAGGTACTCGGTCACGGTCTGGTTCGCACCCTGAGCGTTGCAACGAATCTGGTTGAACTCGGTAGCCGGCAGCGCGTCGACGTACTCGGCAACCGCCTCTTTCAGTTTTTCCCACTGCATCACATGCTCTCCTTAGCAAGTCTGTCAGCCAGAGCCTGTGCCGCGCCGAGGTCTTCTTCCAGCAGAACGGCGTAATCGTGGATCACGTCGTGACCGTTGTTCCCGTAGACAAAAGAAACGAACCCGAACTGAGGCTCAGTCGGCCCCCGGTAGACGCACAGCGTGTCCTCATCGGTCGAGAACAGGTGCTTCTTGATCTCGCGGTGGTCAGTGCTGCGGGGACCGGCGAACTCCTCGCCGTCAAACACCCGCATGTAGTAGCCCTCTTTCGTGAGGTCTTCGATCACCTTGAAAACGATTTTGCGTTCCATCTGCTGTCGGTTGTGGACAGCGCGCTGTCCTGGGGTCATCTTCCGTAAATCAACACGGGCGGTGGCGGTCATGAATTCTCCTTGAGGATATGGAAAAGCCGACACGAGGTCGGCTACAGTCAGTGTAGACACTACACGGTAAAGCCCTGATCAACAGGGCTTTGGCTTGCGGTGTCAGATGCTGCTTCGCAGGACGTAGCGCAGCTCCTGGAGAGCGTGAGGTAACGAAACCAGACCGAAGTGGCTGAGGTCCCGGCGATGGTACGGCAGCGCCCGGTACTCACGCTTCAGGCGCTTCTCGATCTCCCGGCGCTGCTCCGAAATGTTTCCGGTGCGGCCCTCAGCGAAGATGATCTGCCACGATGCCCGACGAATCCGGCGTGCGGCCCGGCCGTTCATGGCTCAGTCCAGTCGACGTTGTCGGTATCGATCCTGACATGCTCCAGCATCGTGCGCATCTCGTCAGTGTCACGAGCAAACGCGCAGATGTCGCGCTCATCAGACTTACCAGCAAGGTGTTGCGCCTTGAATCGTGTCTGGCGCAACGCGATCAGGTTTTCGCTTTCCCGTGACAGGTAGTAAACGAAGGTGATCATCACATACCGCCGAAGGTGGGCTTGTCGGCGTACTCGCCCAGTTTCAGCACCTTGTTGAACTCCTCGGCCCACTCATTAACGCCGTGTTTGAGGTACAGGTTCAACATCAGATGGACCACACGGGCCTGCTCGGCTTCCGCTTTAGTGGGGATTTCGGTGCCGAGAACGCTGCGCATCCGGGAAGCAAACCCGCCGCACATGAAGTTTGGTCGGCCCAAGATTTCAGCCACGCTCGGATTCCATTCGATCTGGACGTTGCCGACCTGGCCGGTGGAGGACCCGGACCAGTCGATGAAGTCTGGATCAGACTTGGCGATGTTGATGTCGGTGATCCCGACATGAAGCGTCAGCACGTCCAGCCCAGGGGTCATGCGGGAGCGGCGCCGGGCAACACGCCACAGTGGCCCGGATGGGCGCTCGGACATCTCGCGGCGTTCTTCCGATGCCGGTGCCTTCAGGGATTTCTGGGCATACGCCAGAGCAGCATGCCACGCCCGCCATGCCACCTCGGTGCGACCGGAGCGGAAGGTGGGCAGGGCGATGCCGTCGTCAGTCATCAGGTCTTGACCGGCTTCCTCGAACGAGAAGCCGCCGTGGTTCTTGGCGAACGTAGCGAATTCGCCCATGAACAGGTCGGGTACATCAGGGTTGGTCTTCACGATTTTCCTTTCGGTTGTGGTGGGAGTGAGATGAGGCCAGTGACAAAATTAACCTTCAGTCCAGCCTTGTGGGACTTGACCAACTGCCGGTACGAGAAGGCAAGGTGGTCGTCCGGGACGTCCGGGAACGGCATGTCGGCCAGCAGCATCCGGCGTTTCACCGCCCGTTGCTGAATCTTCCTTGCGATCTCCTCCAACGAACTCCGTTTGAAGTCGATGTGCGGAATATCACGGGTGTCCATCAGCTCACCGTCAGTCGTGATAAACGACTGGCCGGTGTACACCGTAGCCAGCAAAGCACGCAGGCCGTAGCCGGTGCCGCGCTGCTTGTCGATCTCGTGGACAATGGCCCGGACCACGCCGGTGGCGTTGTCAGCGGTAGGGTCTTCGGAGAAGCCACCGAACGCCTCATGAATTTCAGGGACGTTCGACAGGTCTTCGCAGCGTTTCCAGTCAGGTAGGATCGGGAGTGGCATCTGCTTTCCGTTCGTAGTTGGTTTTCAATTCAACCCAGCACTTGTTCTCGCCGGTCTTGTAATCCACGCTATGAACGAGAACCGCTTCGCTCGGCTGCATGCCGGTCTCGGCAATCCAGGCCGCGAGGAAGTTTTCACGATCAGCCGCAATCTTGTTGGCGATCTCCTTCGACACGTCGTCCAGGGTCGTGGCCGGTTGGCGCGGCGTGCAGGGTTCTTCCAGCTCGATCTCGCCCCGGCCACAGTTCCGGCACAGGCCCAGGACCACTTCGCCGTGGCAATCCCGGATGGCCGATGGAACGTCGGTGTCGCTGGTCACGTACAGGACGTGTTGCTTGAAGTCGGCAAGTGTTCCCATCTTGCCGCAGCCTTCACAGGAGCACTTGCTGCTGTCGTCCCATTCGAGGTTGCCATCGCCGTCATGCAGCACCGTGTGATCTTGGTCGAACTCGAACCGCACGATGGCGCTGTCAATCACGTCGATGTTGAACGTGTGGCCCTTGCAGTCAGGGCATTGATATTCAGGTTTCATTTTAGGTCGTCCGGAGTGATGTCGAAGGCCACGACCTTGATCTGGCGTGGGACAAAGCTGGGGTTGTTGGCCTGGGCGGTTTCTTCGTCTTCAGCGACGATCAACGGCATCTCGGAGCTACGGACCCGGAGGTAGGACCCGTCTTCAGCACGAAGGGTCCAGCCGATTTCGGTGCCGATGACCTTGTCTGGAACAACCGACAGCGGACGCTCGCAAGTTGCCAGCCGGGTGTTCAGTTCCGTGTTCCTGCCTTCAGCTTCAGCCAGCTTCAGGGTCAGTTCGTTGTTCTCGGTCTCGGCTTGCTGCAACCGGCCAGTAAGGTCCACCACTTCGGAGAGTGCCTTGGCATGGTCAGGCCCCACCGGAACCGGCCCAACACGCTTCAGGCTGACCGTGCCGTCGCTGTAGATGATGGTCTCGAACCCGGCCCGCTTGACGCCTTCTTCCAGCTTCTTCATGCAGAAGCGGACGGCTTCAAGATCGGAAACAACCACGTCCGACTTGGCACGGATGATGTCCAGGTCAGCGCACTGCGTCATGATCTGGACTTCATGCTCTTTCACACGCTGGCGCAGCAGCTCGACCACCTTGCGGGCCGCACCGGCAAGTGTCATACCGAGCGGATTGATTTCCAGAGTCCCGGCGTCTTTCTCTTTCAGCACCCACTTGAGTTCATCGAGCAAGGCGTCATACGCAGTCTTGTGCATGTCCCGGCTGTAGGTCGCTACGTTGAGATCATACGAAATATCCGGTTTCGGCCAGTAGTTCAGGGACACCATCAGCTCGCCATCGTCTTCCCATTCGACGCGGTCCACATCGACAGCCATGGTGCCGGTCAGGTGGTCCGACACGGTGCGGAACTGGGCGTTGACCTTGATGTGGGAGCGGACGGCGCGCAGGACCTTTTCCGTCACACTGTTGATCGACTGAGTGGCTAGAATGCTCTGGCCGGGCAAGTTGTTAAGCCACTCCATAGCGTCCTTCACGGCGCTGGCCACAGGTTTGCGGAGGCAGTCTTCGAGGTTCATTCTGGAGTCCTTTCTGGGACGTAGGTTTCGATTCGGTCGTGGAACGTCTTCTTGACGTAGACAGCGCCGCAGCCGTAGCAGGTTGCCGTCGTGTCCCACTTCTCGTTTGGGCTGCCGGTCAGACGACCTTCGATATGGGTGCCGCAGCACGCCACGGTGTAGGTGAACGTAGGCTCGCCACGGGCCTTGATTCTGGCCATCCAAGCTTCGTGGGCTTGCTTCAGTGCCGTCTTCGTTTCGTCGCCCAGCATGTAGGCCATTGCGGGGATCATCATTCCTCCCGGAAGCCGTAGAACCAGTCCTCACCGAAGGAGTCATCACCCCGGCAATGACCCTTGGCTTCTTCCTTTTCGAGGCCGGTGAAAATGACCTCGGCAGCGATGTTGGCATCACGGTAGAACTTGACGACCTCGTAGGTCGGAAGGTCATCGACCATCTCAGTCACAGCGTTCATGAAGTCCGTCACATCTTTGCGCTTGAGACCGGACCGGATGATGATAAGGTCAATCAAACTAGTCCCTTCAGGATTCAATACGTTGTCAGCTCTGAACAGTGCGTCATAGAGTTCACGAAGAACCTTGATTTGCTTTTCGGTCATGGCCATGTTGTTGGCTCCTATAGTCGGTGTAGTTAGGGCAACCGCCCGTTGGTTTGCAGCTCGTGGATCATGCGGTCGATCCAGGCGAGCCGTGCTGGTCGAAGGTACTCGGTGGCGACGGGGCAGTAGATGATGTCGATGCCGGGGACCACGATGCGAAGCGCCGCAGTGCTGCGGTCGAGCTTGATGACGCCTTGCTGTTCCAGGTACATCTCCAGCATCCCGCACCCATCAAGCTGCGCTTCGATGTACTCACGCAGCTCCCTGGAAGCGTGCCGGGTACACAGCCCGTCATCCCGTGCACAATGCAGCGCCACGCAGATGTAATCGTTGCGCCCGCTCAGGATTCGATTCCGGGCAGCTTGCAGGGCCAGGATAAGTTCGATGTCGGTGGCGAGGGCCATTACGCATCCTCCGGTTCACCGAGGCAGTTACCGTAGCCCGTCAAGGTCTCGATAATGGCGTTAGCCACCGGCCGGTCCGATACACCGCCTTGCTCGTTCTGGCTGAAGAACAGGTGGGCCAGACGACCGAGCCAATACTTGGCCAGCGGGCCATCGAGCGACTTGAGCTTGCCTTCGCAGACCAGCAGCCACAGGCGCTCACCCAGCTCCTCGTCCACCTCGTAGGCATAGACGCCGGGGAAAGATTCGGTATTGAAGTCAGAACAGTCGGCAACCTGAGCGGCCAGATCAGCACTGAGCGCCGCGAGGTTAGCGATCTCGATCCAGAACTCGATAGCACCCCAACCTTGGGTTTCTGCCCAGAGGTGCATGGCGCTGCCGTCAGTGTCATGGCGGCAGGCACGGTAGATGGCGATGGCCGAGACGCAGGCCGATTTATGAATGAGCATGATGTTGCTTCCTATTTTCGATTAGCCCTGCATCGGGCAAGTGTTGGGTCATCAGGGCCCACGCCATTGGCCTCAGCCATGGAGCGGTACGAATCATGAAGCTCGTGCCCACCGTCATGCACGTCCCGGAAGTCCTCACCGTTGATCATGGACAGGCGCACAGCCATATTGTTGTCTGCATTTTTCAGCAGAAAGCCCGCACAGGTGGCAGGCTTCTTCGATCCGCTTTCATGGCAGGCAAACGTCCTGTCTGACATATCATAAGCGGTCGGCGCCGAGATGCGGAAAGCCTCAGCCGGGAACATCCCGTCTTGATCGGTACGCCACGGGCAACCACCGCAGGGTTGCTTCCGATGACCAGCGCCACCGCCTGTGACCTCCAGCACTTGACTGGTTTCGTCGGCAGGTCGGATGGCGGTGATCCTGGCTTTAGTCTTCGGTTTCATCGGAAAACTCATATGGCACAATCACTACACAGCGCAGTTCGCCTTCCGTGTTTCGGACAAGGTCCGTGGAGATAGGTGTCTCCCGGCTGATGACCTTGGCAAGGTTGGTGCAAACCGTCCGGTACTTCGCTTCAGTCTCGTGCCGCTTCTGCTGCACGTTCGAGGCCCATGTTAGAAACCCCGAAACAACGGCCACGCAGACCGTCACCGCTATCATCTCTTGCGTCTGGGCCTTCATGAGCGCACCCGCTGGCAGTATTCATAGAACTCCCGACTGTCCCAGTTCGAGTCATCGAGGTCACCCTTGGAATACATCACGTCGGGGCCAGACTGATTGGTTTCGCAATCAACGGGTGATGGGTCACGGCAGATGTCCCGGACTTGTTCCGATATCGGGCGGCTCGATGCGGTGCGCTCGATAGGCCCAGCAAGGAATGCGCTTTGTGCTGCATGGCAGGTGGCAGTGCCACGGATCGGGACGATGTCGATGTAGCCCGATGGGTGCTCCGGTGTATCGAAATACCAGATCCCTACACTGACTAGGGCCACGGCGCAGACGGTGGCGATGCACACGTCGATCATCTTCTCACTCAGTTTCGGCATACGATTTGAATCCTACGTTACTTGCACAGGTCGGTCAGGCGAACCGTGAACTCCTCGGCTCGGGCATAGTCGCGGGCGAGGCTCTTGTTCAGATCGGAAAACTTGTTCTGTGCAACGATGCACGCCTTCGACCCCAGTTTCGGCCGGGTGTCGGTAGCGTCCATGAAGCTGATGATGCACATGACGAGCACAGCCAGCGCCAGCAGGCACAGCGCAGTGTTCGACATGACCGTGGTGGCGCGGTTGGCAGCAATGACGTAGCGGAACTCGGTGGTTCCGGAAGTAGGGCGGTTCATGATGGTTGGCTTTTCAGAAAGGATTCAAACTCGGCGGTGAACTTGCCGGTGTCGGTGAACACTGCGATTGGTTCAGGAGCCTCAGTACCGTCAAGGTACAGCGGCCAGGGTTCCCTGCTGTTCAGCGGCCTGAACAGGATGTGTGGCTCCCCGTGAACCCACAACCGGACATTGAGCAACATCAGCGACCCATCGTTCGGGTCCATGGCAATGTCGAACGGTTCGTCATCATATTCATGCACCAGCTCCACACCCGGCAGGTTCAGTGTCTCGATATTGAGATAGAGCTGGCCGTGGCACTTGAGCAGGTTCGCTTCGTTGAACAGATCACGAGGGATTACACGGAGGTAAGTCATTTCGATTCGCTTTCGACTGGTTGTTCCCACAGCATGCCGATCGATTCCATATCGGCCCGGAAAGCAGCCATCAGCGCTGGTTGTCGCGCCATCAGCAGGGCTTCGAGTTCAGCCCGTGGCAAGCAGAGCTGTTCGTCGGTCGCTTCCGGCCAGACAGCAGATCTGCGGGCATAGTCAAGCTGGCGCTCCTTTCCCTCGCCGGTTCGTGTCCAGGGGACATACTCCATACGGTATGAAACGGCTGGCTTTTCAGCGGAGTCGAGCGACTTTTTTGGCTCGGTTTCGACTTCGTTGCCGGTGTCATCGACCGTGGCAAGTATCCATGCTAGTAGTCCGGACTTGCCGTTGATGATCTGGCGCTTCTCACCCTTGGCCAGCCCATAGTGATCGAGGTTCGATGCGTGGAAGCAGGTGTTGGCGATGTAGTGCATCGGACCATTCGTGCTGGTCAGGTGCCACTTGATCAGGTGGGCCAGCTCAGGGAATAACTTGGCCACATCGTCGTGTGCACAACCGCTTTCAGTGATGATCGAAAACGACTGGTGACCGTTCCCGCAGCTATCATCGAATCGAACCTTGACGGTGATTTTCGGACCGTCAGGATCATCCGGGTTGTACGGGCGGGTCGCCTTGAACTTCTGGTTGAGGAACAGGCCGGTTTCGGTGTTGAGCACCTTGTCGAACATACGACCTTCGACACCGAGCATGGTGTAAGCAGTTTCAGGGGTGTGGATTTTGTTCATGGTGACTCCTCTGAGTGACCCTTAATCGAAACCAGTTCAATTTCGACTTCAGTATCTTGGGTAAATGCTCCGTTGAAATAAGCGCGATCAACTGCTTCGTGCATATTGGATTGAATGGCGTGCAGGTCGTCTTCCGAAATCTCACCGTCGATTTTGATCTCGACGGTCACGGTGATGGTCGTGTGTGCCATAGCTCAGTCCGTTGCGACGTGGGTGACAGGTTGACCGCCAACTTCAGCCAGCACGACGCTGACAAGGTGGGCCTTGGACTTAGTCGGTTTGAAGTGGGCGACTGCTGCGGTCTTGGCTGCATACAGCGATTCGGCGTCCAGCTCGTGGCGCTTTCCGTTGAAGAAAGCAACGTACCCGTTGAGAGTTTCCATCTCAGCTCCCTTCGATGTGCTGGTTGCCACGCTCGATCACGATGCTTTCGAGGTCGCCCAGGTCTTCGACGGCGGCAAGTTCGGCAGGCGTCCAGATCACAACGACGAAGCCACGGTCACGCATACGATCCACGACCGTGCGTTCGGCAGTGGTCATGCTCGATTCGAGATCCAATTCTGGGTTATCTTCAGACATTTTGTTTCCTTTTGAAATTAAGTGTTGACGTTTAGTCTACGAAAACGATGAGTTCACGGGCCACCTCGATGCTGAGCTTGGTGGCGATGTCGCTGCCCTTGGCACTGGCACCTACGATCAGGCCGCGTCCGACATAGGGTGCGGGAGCGCCGTAGATCACGTAGGAGCCAGTGCCTTCCTTGAACAAGCCCTCCTCATCGACATAGAGGAAGTTCTTGCCACCGGGCAGGCGGTGCGGCGCCAGCTCCACGCTGCTGCAATTGAGCACGGCATACATGGCATCGAGGCCACCGGCGAAACTGATTTCAGTCACAGTCTTTTCTACAGGGTCGATCAGAATTGCACGCATCATTGCTCCTTAATATTGACGAAAGTGATCGCTTCTTCGAGCGTCAGGTTGGTGAGGATTTCGAGGGCACGTTCGGTCTCGATGCCACGGTAGGTCTCACCCGCCATCATCTCGGCAGCGAGTGGGAGAGCGTAGCCTTCATCCTTCAGGAACTCGGCATCGACAACGGCCTCAGCGCACACGTCTTGATCAACCATGTGGGTGCCGATGGCAATGAGATACGCCCCGACTTCGGCGTGGGTCAGATCGGTTGGGATGGCCATGACTTAGCCCCGGACAATGGAAGCGTTGAAGGCGGCGACAGCCAGCGCCAGATTGGCAACGGCGGTCGGGTTTGGAGTGACGATGGCGGTGCCGCTGGTTGCGACGATGATGATGGTCATGGTTTTGACTCGGTTTAGGTGTTGAAATGGAACTTGCCGCAGGCAGCACACGGGGTTACGTTCTTCCGTATATCTAGTTGCCTTCGGAGTGCATGTGCATGAGCATAACTGTGGACGATGTAGCTCCCAGCACACACCAAAGGCGTATGGGTCACACCGTTTCGCCAAACCACGGTTGGAACCCACGGAAGGTTCGTCAGACGCCGGGTCGAACCGAGGCTGGGCAAGGTGACACGCTGCCCACCGGCAAGGTGCAGCCGGTATCCAGTGGCCAGTGTGTTGGATCGGCCGATCTTCTCGATCTTGTCTTCCTCGTCCAGCTCGTCCAGAAAGCCCCGAGGCGTGTCAGGCTCGTCAGGCCGACCGAGCACCATCACAGCACCCGTTCGGGCCTTGGCGGGGCCATACAGCCGCAGGAAGGCCCCGAATCGGTGGATTCGTTTCAGTTTGGGCATGGTCAGTGACCCATTGCCAGGGTGCTGGCATAGCGGTTGACCTCGACACCGGCCCGGAAGCTGGCCAGCATGTCGGCGGTTTTCGGCATCTTGCGGCGCCTGGCTCGCTCGATGGTCTTGGCCCAGGCGAGATCGACCGGCGTCTCATCGAACAGTTCCACGTCAGCGTCGAGGTGGGCCTGCAATTGCTGGGTATTCGGATCGGCCTTGTAGTAGGCGTAATCCTTGGCAATCCGATTCAGCTCGGCAGGGTCACCGGCCATGGCGGTGTCGGTGATGGCGGCGAGCAGGGTGGCGATGCACATGATCAGCCCTCCAGCGTTTGGGACAGGAGCGACGCGGCGCGGCCAGTGCAGAAGGCAGCGATCACGGCCAGAACAGGCAACACGACACCGAAATAGCCCATGCTCACCGGCTGGGACATGACGTGGGCTTCCCACGAGAACGAGCCGGCGACGAAGGCCAGCAACAGGACGATCAGGGAAATGAGGACGGTGGCGATGGGCTTTTTCATGATGTTGAATTCGCTTTCGGTTTGAGATTGGAATTGGATTTCGTTTAGAACACGGCGTCGGGCCGTGCCGGTGGCAGTGTCGATGTCGCTGCCGGGATACCACGCTCTTTGGCCCACTGAGGTTGGCCGTGCTGCACAGGTGGTCGCTCACGGTCGAGCCGAGCGCACAGGGCCGCTTCACGCTCGTTGTCATAGTCGTTCGCCTTGCCATAATCACGAACCGGGGCCAGTAGTGGCAGGCCCAGGCGGTGGCGCCGACGCAGTTCGGGCAACTTGATCGCTTGGATTTCCGTGATCTTGCGAATGTCATACACAAAGCGATCCGACATATCGTCGTACACCTTGACCTTGGCCGTATAAATCGTGGCGTCAGGCGGGAGGTCTTCGCCTTGATGCGCTTCCAGGTACGCGGCCAACTGCTTGAGGGTCATGCCCTTGCCGTGGACGGTGTCAACGAGAACGGTTCGGGCTTGGATGGCCGTACCTTCGGCGCGAGTCACCCATTCCACGTTCTTTGGATTGAAGCCCGACTTCGTATTGATCCGGCGCAAATAACGGCGCTGGAATTTACGGTCGAGTGCTTCGGGAACGCTGGGGTCGGTGCCGTTGAGGAAGCCGTCTTCGGTGTCGTTGACGAATTCCATGAAATCGAACCAGCGATGGATGACCGTGATGCCTTTGCCACCGATCAACGGAAATAACTTGTCGGTCTGGACTTGGCAAGAGTCCAGCATCTTCTTCCACTGCTGATACATCGGATGGGACTTGCATCCGTATGGTACGGAACGAGGTGGATAATCGTTTAAAAAATCGAGGTTCATAGTAGTTTGGCTCAGGGTTGATGAATTGCGAGTGGAACACGCCACACTGGGAAACGGCAAGAAATGAATTCAGGGAAAACAAAAATAAATGATTTTCGTCCTAAAAAACTAACTTACAAAGCATCAATCCTGTATTAAAACGTTGTTTTGATAAGACACTCCCTATGAAGGGGCATCAAAACCTTGCCTAAATACTGTGCAAAATTCCATCGCACTTATGTGGACAGACTTGCATTGATCCTTGATCCCAGTACAACTTTGAGTTTTGTTTCGTTTGAGCAAGCACAATCGAGATCGTAAGTGTCAATAATTCCCTCATACTAAGGCTTGCTACGTGTGTCGATTAATACTGTTCAATATTAATTGACACAAGCCCTGAATCGCCCGCCGCGCATCGTTGGTTGGATGCCGAGGAGCAATTCAGGCTGTGCGGAATCTTGCCAGTGAGCTTTTAACTAGACTGGCGCATCCTCCTACAGAATTAGTTCGTTCCACACAAAGCGGAGTGCTCTTGCGGCACTACACTAAGTGTTGTCGTCATCGTGATAGGGGCATGGGCACAACCCCATTTTCCGGTGATAGCCTTCATGATGCTACTCATGGGGCGAGTCTTTTCCGGTTTCCTCCTATCACGCTTTGCCCTGTACACATGCTTATTGACATTCGATTACGCATGCCTCTAGCAGTGGGTAACGCCACTGCCTAATCATGCCATCAATGCACAGGGTAGGAACTTTTCATTCCGTCTACTGTATTGCACAGTAGTTCGGTCATTCTTAATTGATTGCATTGCATACATGCCCCGCATATATCGGCGCATCACTGATAGGCACTAGATCACGTAGGATCAATTGCTTATCGGAGATTCCGATTATCGGCAACACATATGCGCATTGTTAAAGAACCGTTCACCGGCACAATCGGAGATAGTAGGACTATCACTGATAGGCTAGAGAACATGCGCCAGCGAGATATAAATATCAGGCTTTTTCGGCGCATCGGGTCGCATCGTTTTGTGCGACCCTACAAATACAGGATCAAAGAACCCTACAGGCGGCGCAACGGCGCGAGCCTATCAGGTAAGATTCTTTGATCCTGCCCCATGAAGGGGCAGGCGGGGCGGGCCTTAGACCGTAGCAGGCTTGCGGCTTGCCTTCTTCGCTGGCGCTTTTTCGAGCGACACCGTAGGGGTAGCAGCTTTCGACAGTGCGAGCGCCGTTGCATCGTCGGCCGCTTTCGCCAGACCGGTAACCATGCCATCGTTATAGGCTTGCGTCTTGATCGCTTCCATACCGAGAGCGGCGCGCAGGTCGTCCAGCTCGGTATCGCCCACCTTGCCATCCTTGACGATTGCCAGCATGGCGCGGATAACGTCGCCGGTCGTCGCCACATGGGTAACAGGGTCAATCAGGCCCAATTTCTTGACTTCTTCGTCCACGGCTTTTTGCAGGGCGACAGCCTGCGCAACTTCTTTTTCTGCTTTCTTCGCCTGCTTTTCTGCTTCGGTAGGTTCGGCAGGCATGGCGGCGCTGTAGGCATCGGCGAAGATAGCGGCCAGACGGTCGGCTTCGGCGCTATTGCGTTCGGCGCGATCTTCAGCCGACACTGCCTCTTGCGGCTTGATAAACACTGCAATCATGCCCACGGCATGAAAGCCTGCCATGAGTGCGCCAGCGACAGCGCCCTTACCTTTGGCCGCTTCAGCCATGCCGTCGAGCCATGGGGTAGCGTTACCCTTGACAGCAGTCAAGATAGCGGCGCGGACGAACTCATTGCGGACGATGACTGCCGCAATCTTGTCACCCATCAGGGCGCGAATTTGCACAGCGAAGGTGGCGGCGGTAGTGACTTTGGACATGGTGTTTCTCCGATATGAGAGTGTTAGCGGGGCAGGCCGAATTGCTTACCCTCTGTAGGGCAGACCGTTTTGTCTGTTTCCCCCTACTGAGACTCAATATTAAAGGTTCTTTTTGAAGTGTGCAAGTCTTTTTGCACAAGTGTGCGCAATTAAAACAACTAAATAAAAGGTTCTTTTTTGTCGCCCCGCCCATTGCCGTTGCCACCGAGCAACTAATACCCAAGGACGATGTAGTTGTCAAAGTGACAACCACTGCCACTGCCACCGGCACCGGCACCGCCACCGGCAGGGGTAGCGGCACCGGCAGTGCCTATGCCATCGGCACCGGCAGGGGCAGGGGGCAGGGGCAGGGGCAGCGCCACTACCTATAGCAGAGGCACCGGCAGGGGCAGGGGCAGCGCCTTATATAAGGGCAGGGGCAGTGGCAGTGGCAGTGGCAGTGGCAGTGGCAGTGGCAGTGGCAGTGGCAGTGGCAGTGGCAGTGGCAGTGGCAGTGGCAGTGGCAGTGGCAGTGGCAGTGCCTATTACTATAGCTAGTGTAGTGTCATAAGTTACTGTGCATCACTCATGTATAAGACTGTGCATAGGTCTTATATAAGAGTATGTGCATGTCTTCTATAAGACTAACACGTACTATATGAGTAGTCTTATATAAGAGTGACACAATGACAAGCACGAATAGACACGTTCTAAGGCACCGCCACCGGGCGACAGAATCGGCAATAGCAAGGGCAGGGGCAAGGGTCGCGCCCCATGGCGGGCCTGTAGGGCATGGCGCTGGCCGTGTCAGTGCCTATAAAAGAGGCACTAGGGGCAGGATATTTAACACTTTATTTAACAATTGACATCGGCTTAGGCAGTGTCGCGGGCCGTGTCAGTGCCTAATAAATAGGCAACGGGGCGCGCCATCGGCACCGTCAAAGTGACGGACAGAGGAGACTACACTAGGTAGAGTACCGGCACCGGGCGCGCCTGATCGAGTGACGGGGGAGTCATTTGTGCCGGTGGCGGTGCGCCCGGCCCTCCAGGGTCCTCAGAAATACCGGCCACATTTTCCAAAATTTCGATGTACATCTAACAACTCGAAGAAACCACAGTTGCCCGGTGACATGTAGGACAAATTCGACTATGATTGCCACCAATCAAACTTTCCGGATGAACACAATGCCAGCGCCGACACCGCCCCACATGACAGCCCGACCAAAGAAGACCATCAGGACGGCAAAGATACTGGCCCGCATCTGGCCATCTGAGCAGGCGGTGGCGGTTTCGACGGCAGTGGCAGCGACGAAGTGCGCGGCACTGCCGCCGTACAAGGACGCTACCCTGTACATAGTCCTCGGCACCGCCGCCGTCACGGCCTACTCCTTTTTCCGGGGCAGCGACCCGAGCCTGGGTCTGGCCATGGGGTGTGGCGGTGTCATTGGCATCGCCGCTGTCGCCTTCCTACACTCACTGGAGTCGTAACATCATGGCCGTCAAGAACATCCATGCCTTCACCGAACCGAACGGCGCGTACCCTGGATATGTGTCGATCAACGAAGGGCCGCAGCAAGTTGCCATGGTGACCGTCCGAAGCCCTGGTCATGGCGGTATGCGCCTCGCCACCATCGAACTTCGCCGTGAAGACGCCATCCAGATGGCCTTCGGCATTCTCAGCCACTATGGCCTTATGGAGAAGCAATGCAACCAGCACGAAAACAAGAAATGAGCGGTTGGCAAATCGTAGCGATCATCCTGGCCGGTATTCTGGTCTACGGAATCGGCTACGGCACCGGCATCGCTGATGCCAAAGTCTCGATCATCCAATCGTTCCGGGACTTCGGTTTCTGGACCTACGACCGCACCAAGGTCGTATCGAGCGAGGTCACGACGATCACACCGACGCCGCCACCACCACGGCCAGTGCCACCGGCACCAACCCCAACACCTGAAGAAAGCAAGCCATGAGCGAACTGATCACCATCGGCATCAACCTGACCATCGGCGCCATCATCGGATACGTACGGGGCCGCAGCGATGGCCACCGCAAGGGCATCGACACCGTCATCGAAGAACTCCAGGACTGCGGCCAGTATTGGTGCGGCAAGCGTCTGGTCATCATCAAGGGCGTCGTTGTCAAGATGTTCGGGACCAAGGCCAAGTTTGGCAATCCGCTGATTCAGCCAGTGGAGCCTACCGACGCGCCGCGCCCAGCAGCGCCAGCAACACGCCCCCTGTATCCGGCACCATCGGGCACTACCTTCCGCGAAATGCACCCGCACCCATTCTCCCAACCAGTGAGCCACGAGTGATGTTCACCTGGCTCAACCTCGATATGAAACGTGCCTACGCACTTCGCACCCACCTGTTCCGGCGATTCGCCCAGGTGGCACTCCTTGCCATCGTCCTTGTCAGTGCGACGGCCTTTGTTACGGGAATGTCATGACCAAGTTTTCCTTCGTGGTGTTCTGGGGATCGGCGCTGACCATCATGGCATCGCTGGCCTTTACCGCGCTCAAGAAGCAGCCCTACGACGTGAACATGCTGCTGGCGCTCCTGCTGGCCATGTTCCTGTCGGCGCTGTACTTCCTGATCTCGCGCTTCGTCATGGCCGGGGTGAGGAGCGAGGTGACCTATCACCATACCGTGGATGCCAGCAGCAAGTGGCCAGGGAGTAAGTCATGAGCTTCATGGCCATCCTGCTGATCCTGCTGTCATCGTCCGGGCCGAAAGACCCACCGGACGCCCGACCATGAACACCCTTCGCCCTCCAGTGAAGCCCCCGGCTCGAAAGAGCCGGGCAGAGCGCACCAAAACGGTCGAATATTGTGCAAATCGCGCTAAAGCTGCACGAAAAGCAGCCGAATTCCACGAAAAGTGCATGAATTTCGCTGAAAAAGCGAAGAACTCAGGCATTTCTATTCAAAAAGCTGCACAATCGTGTGGAATCTCCCATCGTCAGATGGTCAGGTTCATGCGATTGGCCGGCAAAGTACCTCATGGACTAGCCCATGTTTAACGATCACGGCGGGGAATTCCCTCGCAACAGCAAGCTCAACGCTGACCAATCCCCGGCCTCACTCCAGGGCCTGGACATCTCCCTCTACAGCATGGTCGAGCTGCTGACGCTGCGCAATCTGATCGACTCGCGTCTGCCGCCGATGGACATCAATGAGCTGGACCTGGAAGAAGAAGTCGTTCGCCAGTTCATGACCGTCAAGGGCCTCCAGGCCCAGACGCTCAATGGCAACGAGGAGGCCAACAAGAAAGCCTCGGTGGTCAACGCCTGTTCGGTTGCCCTCACATCACTTGCCAAACTCCAGGTTGACTTGCACACCGCCGAGCGGTTCAAGAAGATCGAGAACCTGATGATCCGACATCTCAAACTCCTGCCGAAGGAATCCGCTGACGCATTCCTGGAGCAGTACAAGACCCTCGTATTGGATACCCCAAAATGACAGAACAACAAGCCGCTGATCTGATGGTCCTCGAAGTCGAGCGTGAGATTGCCACCATGCCGGAACTGCAACGGCACCGTGTTGGCGAAATCGCTCAGACTCTCACCACTTTCCTGCGCGACAACGGGCCGGAAGCGTACATGGCACTGGCACTGCTGGGCGCGAAAGTCGCTGCGCGAGGTGTCGTATGAACTTCTTCAATCGCCTGAGCCGTCGCTGGGCCAGCCTCAAGCTCCAGTGCCTGATGCTGATCGATGAAGATCGTCGCGGCGCTCTGCCCGATGCGCCTCAACGCTACCTGGTGGGCTACGACCGCCGCGATCAGAAAAAGACGCGGAGCTAAACGTGAAACTCCAGGTACGCCACAACGGGAAGACCTATTTCAGGAAGCTGCCGCACTTCGGTCCGCAAACCTGGCCCTGGTGGCGCCTGCTGTCCATGAGCGTCGTCAAGCCCACATTCATTGAACCCCCGGACTTCGGGGTCAACATCTGGTTTTACACGCGCTGGTTCGCGTGGCAACTGCAAGTTTTGCTGTATCGGAAAATAAATTGAGCGACCTAGACATCTTCAAAGAGCTGGAAAGTCTGGACCCTACACTGGGTACAGGCTGGAGCAGCCCCATGCTCAACGACGAAGGCTTTCAGCGCCATATCGCCCGGCTCGTTGCGTCGATGTCGGCTCACAGCCGCGAGACCATCGCGGACTTCATCACCGAGAACACGTACCTGCGCGGTGAAAAGTTCTCCTTCCAGGACCACGAGTATCAGGAGTTCATCCTGAAGGACCTGTCGAAGGAGAAGGTGATCATCAAGTCGGCACAGATGGGAATCTCCGAGATGAGCGCCCGTCTGGCACTTGCCATGGGCAACCTCATCTCTGGGTTCTCGACCATCTACACCTTGCCATCGGCCAAGGCGGCGATGAACTTCATGAAGACGCGAATCGACCCGATCATTGCCGGGTCGCCGTACCTGAAGGAAGGCATCTCGAAGACGGTTGACAATACCGACATGAAGCAGTTTGGTGATTCATACCTGTACCTCAAGGGTGCACAGGTGGACTCCCAGGCTATTTCCGTGCCTGCCGATATGCTCATTGGCGACGAGGTGGATAACAGCAACCAGGAGGTGCTGACGCTGTTTGAGTCGCGCCTGATTCACTCCAAGCACCAGTTCAACGTCAAGCTCTCCACGCCGTCCATTCCCGGTTACGGGATCGACAAGGCGTACAAGGAGTCGCGCCGTCACGTCCACCTGTGCAAGTGCCATCGTTGCAACCACTGGTTCGAGCCGGACTACTTCGAGCACATCAAGATTCCAGACTTCAAGGGTGACATCCGGAAGGACATCCTCAAGTCCACTTTTGCCAGCCCGAAATTCCGCTGGCAGGAAGCCTTCGTGGCCTGTCCGAAATGTGCTGGTCGGGTTGACCTGTCCGAGAAGTACCGCAACTGGGTGTGCGAGAACACGCTGGACACCTTCGTCGCCGCTGGCTTCAAGGTCTCCCCGTTTTCCTGCCCGAACATCATCCTGCCGTCGCACCTCGTGCGCGACAGCGTGAAGTACGAACGGCTGCAAGACTTTTACAACCAGCGCCTTGGCATGGCCCTGGAGGACAAGGAAGCCTCCTTCACCGAGGAGGAGTTGCTGAAGCTGCTGATCACGAGCGAGGTCAGCCTGTCGTTCCCAATGGTCATGGGGCTGGACATGGGCAACCTTTGTGCCTGCACCATCGGCGCCGTCATGCCTGATGGCCAGATCGCGGTGGTGTACCGTGAGATGATCCCGCTGTTCAAGGTCTACGACCGTCGCCTCGAACTTGCCAAGGCATGGCGCGTTCGCTCCTGTGTGGTTGACCATGGTCCGTACACCGAGACCGTGTGGCGCATGCAGCAGACCGACTCGAAGGTCTTCGCCGGGGTCTACGTTCGGAACAAGCGTTCGGCCGAAATTTATAAGGTCCGGGAACAGGACGAAGACAAGGACGAAGGCAAGCAGGGCCTGCGCGTGGTGAACATCAACCGCGACAAGGGGTTCGACCACATCATGGGTCAAGTCCGTGCTGGCAAAATCCTGGTGCGCGCTGAGCAAGGCGTGGTGAAAGAACAGCTTTCTCCGAACGATGCTATGTGGGTTCGTCACATGCAGGATCAGAAGCGCGTTCGTGAGTTCGATGGTGACGAACTGATCTTTGTGTGGAGGAAGACACAAGGTGAAGACCACATGCACCATAGCCTCCTTTACATGGTGGTTGCATCGAAGCTGATGGGCGTAGTCAATACGACTACTCCAATCCGAAACCTCGTGATGAAGCTAAAGCTGAAGAATAAGAATGTGTGATTGAGGGCAACATTCGTGGTAGACTGCGGCGAAATTCCAGCAGGAAACTCCTAATGTTCAACCTCAAGTCCATGTTCTCTTTCGGGCGCTCCAGTAGCGCCAATCCGTACGGTGAGATCGAGATGCACCTGTCTGCTGCGACAGCCATCCCGACGCCTGCTGATCCGAAGGTGAAGTCCAAGCCGCAGGCCCTGCCGTCGTACTCGACCTCGGCCAAGATGTCCCAGTCGCCGCTCCCGATCCCGGATCGGCGGCTGGCCACCACGGACACGATGACTCTACGCAACGGGGCGTCCACGTCGGCTGTCATGCGCGACTTCGTTGCCGCATCCCCCGAGTTTTCCGCTGCCATCTTCACCTACCTGCGCGTGGCCCTGACATCGGGCTACACGGCGGTGGCGTACAACCCAGACCGTACAACCAACCCGGAGGCCACGTCAGCCCTCCAGCAGTTGATCACGCGCATCGACGTTCTGCCTGACTACACGAAGGGCTTTAACGGCGTGGCGTCGCTCCTGTCGTGCTCGGAATCGCTGGCCAAGGAAATCCTCCAGGAGGGCGGCATGTGCGCCGAGCTGGTCCTGGACAAGGCCCGCATCCCGGAGCGCGTCCAGCCGATCTCGGTGGCCGGTATGAAGATGCAGCCGGACAAAGATGGCTACCTTGTCCCGGTCCAATCGGTCGGCGGCAAGGACACCGTCCTCGACGCTCCGACCATCTTCTACATCGCGCTGGACCAAGACCTGACCAAGGCATACCCGTCGTCGCCGTTGGAACCGGCGATCAAGGCGGTACTGTTCGCTGAAGCTTTTGTTGCAGACTTACAACGGGTTATCAAGCGAGCGATCCACCCGCGAATCAACGTGACCATCGACTACGAGAAGTTCTTCAAGTCGATCCCGGCTGAAGTCCAGAACGAAGAAGACGGCGTCACGACCTACCAGAATCAAATCCTGTCCGATGTACAACAGATGATCAATGACCTGGGGCCTGACGACGCCCTGGTGCACTATGACTTCATCGTCATCGACTACCTCAACAACGGAAACTCCTCGATCTCAGCCGAGTACAAGGAGATCAAGGCCATCGTTGATTCCAAGCTGGCCGCTGGCACCAAGACCATGCCTGCCGTGCTGGGCATGGACTCGACATCGAGCGTGGCGTCCACCCAGTCGATGCTGTTCGTCAAAGCGGCGGCTGGCGCCGTGCAGTTCAAGCTCAACGAGTTCTACAGCCGGATGTTCACGCTGGGCGTGCGCCTGCTGGGACATGACGTGTTCGTCAAGTTCAAGTATGACTCCATCGATCTGCGCCCGGAGAACGAAGTTGAAGCGTTCAAGTCGGCCAAGCAATCGCGCTGGCTGGAGATGCTGTCGCTGGGCTTCGTCAGCGATGAGGAGTGCGCCATCGAGCTGACTGGCCACCTGCCACCGGCGTCGTTCAAACCCTTGTCAGGCACCTTGTTCAAGTCCAAGGTGGCCAGCACGGACCCAGGCAACGACGGGTCGAGCAATGGCGGCTCGGCGCTTAACAAGAACCAGGACCCCGGCAGCGCTGGCGTCAAGGGCAAAAACAAACAATCAGACCCCCAGAAGGAGAAGTAATGGACAAAAACGCACTGCTCGCAATGGCGATTCCTGACGGCCTCTGGGCCGGTACGGAGTCGTCCCTACACTCACTGATGGCTCGCCTGCACGCCACCGCCGAGCGCCCGATCCCGCAAGCCGCGATGGCCAGCTACAGCGGCGGTTCGCAGGAAAAGCCGCCTCCACCATACCTGCTGTCGATGCACGGCAACGTGGCCATCATCGACATCAAAGGCCCGATGACCAACGCCGCGAATTACTGGGACCGTTATGACAAGGTTGCGTCGTACCCGGCGATCCGCGAAGCCCTGGTCCATGCTGTCAATGATCCAATGGTCAAGGGCATCATCCTCGACGTGGAATCGGGCGGCGGCTCTGTCGCAGGCATGTTCGATACGGCCCGCATGATCCGCGCCATCAACGAGAACCTTGTCCCTGTGCTGGCCTTTGGCGAGTCCATGTTCTCGGCGGCGTACTGCCTCGCTTCGGCAGCAGGCCAGGTTTTCATGCCAAAGGGCGGCGGCGCTGGTTCCATCGGCATCATCGCCACCCACATGGACTACTCGAAGATGTACGCCGACATGGGTGTGAACATCACCGTCATGCGTTCGGGTAAGTACAAGGCCCTGGTCAATCGCTTCGAGCCGCTGACGGACGCCGCCCGCGCACAGTTCCAGCACGGCATGGACGCCTCCAACGAGGTCTTCATCGAGCACGTCGCAGAGATGCGCAACCTGACCAAGGCACGGGCCGACTCGGAAGGCAAGGAGTTTTATGGCGAAGAAGCAAAAACGGCAGGACTTGTCGATGGTGTGACAACTTTCGAGGCTGTGCTTTCCGCTTTGCAAGAAAGTGTTGACAAGCAACAGTAGCATCGGCCACAATTCAACAAAATTTAACCCAAGGAAATATCCATCATGACTCGTACCGTTTTGACCGAAGCAGCTATCGCAGCGATGGCTTCCGGAATCACCCTCCAGGCTTCGGTCGCCCCGGTGCCTGCCGTGACTGCTGTTCCTGCCCCTGCGGCTGAAGGTATCGGCGGCGCAGCTCCTGCGCCTGCCGCTGCCGTCGCTGCTCCTGTCGTTGAAGCTGCCGCCGCCGCCGCTCCTGCACCAGCAGCTACACCAGGTGTAGCCAACACCGAAGTGCTGGCTTACTTGCAAGGCCAAGTTGCCGCCAAGGACACTGCACTGCTGGCTGCCAACGTCGAGAATGCAAACCTGAAGGCCCAGCTTGCTGACCTCCAGGCGTCGGCTGGTGGCCTGAAGCTGATCGCAGCCGATTCGCTGAACAACATGCGTGTCGCGCTGGGCGGTTCGCGTACCGACCTGACCGCGATGACCGCAACCGAAATCCTGGCGCAGCACGAAACCGCCAAGACCACCTTCCAAACCAAGTTCCCTGCTGGTGGCGTAGCGGCTGTGGACGCGGTTGCAGACACCAAGGCGACCCGTGAAAAGCCGGACGCTCTGGAGAATGCCCGTCTGAACGCAGTCTACGCTGCACACAAGCGCGCTTAATCCACCTACTACATCAAGGAAACTGAAATGGCAAAGTTCCAATTCGCACGACTGATCGGCACTATCGGTCTCACCACCCGCCTCGGCTCGTCGGACGAAGCCGCTGGCCGTCTGAACGACAAGGACGCTGGCAAATTCGTCAAACTGGCTGGTGACAGCCGCTATGATCTGGCTGCTGCTGGCAGCGACATCGAAGCTGCGATCATCGCCGTGGACACCGCTACCAGCGATGGCTACTCGACGGGTTCGGTTCAGACCGGCGACCGCCTGGACGTGGTCCTGGACGGCCTGCAAGCCACCCCTGGCACCGGCAGCATCGCCATCGGTGATTACGTCGTCGTCGGCACCCCAGTCGCCAAGGGCGTTGCCCTGACCGATGCTGGTCCAAAGGTCTGCAAGGCCACCGACCAAGCTGTGGCCAAGGCCAGCCCATTCGCATGGCGTCTGGTCGCAATCTTCAAGGGTACGGGCGCCGTTGGCACCACCGGCCTGATCGAAAAAGTCGGCCGCTAATCCCGGTCATCAAAATACCCCACTGGAGCTAGATACAAAATGGCATCATTCATCGACAACAACGGCGCACGCCAGCAAGTCAAGCTGGCGGTCACGATGTACCGCGAAGCTGCTGAGGCTGGTCAATCGTTCGACCAGTACATCAACAGCATCTACCCGACTGCGCCTGATGGCCCTTCGGCGTACACGCAAATCCTTGCCTCGGAAGGCATCTTCCTGAAGGCCAACAAGGAATACGGCATCAAGTCGGCCAACCTGAACGACGTGCTCAACGGTCGCCCTTCGCAGGACGCATCGGGCACCATCGTCAAGGAAGCCGTCCCGAACTCGCGCATCCTGTTCCCTGCGGCCCTGATGTCGGCCATCGAAAACCGCCTGTCGGTTGACCAGGAAACCACGCCGAACGCGTTCGAGAAACTGATCGCAGTCGATGACTCGATCAACCACGACCGCTTCGAGCGTGCCGTGCTGGACTTCAGCCGTCCTGAAGCGCACCGTGCGCAGACGATCAGCCAACTGGCGATGCCAAACGCCATGCTGTCGATCACCGTGGCTGAGCAAAGCCGCCGCATCCCGGTCATCGGCCTGGGCCTGGAAATCTCGGAACAAGCTATCCGCGCCACCTCGCTGGACCTCGTCGGCCTCGCGCTGGCTCGCCAAGCTGCCACCGAGCGCAATGAACGTGCGAACTACTACATCATGTCCCTGCTGGAAGGCGACAAGGACATGGACATGGTCTCGCTGGCATCGATTGCCGGTAAAGTCCGCAAGGCCAGCTCGTTCGACGCGACCATCACCACCAACGGCACCCTGTCGCACGAAGCCTGGATTTACTGGCTGGCCGCGAACTCGACCAAGCGCCGCATCACCCACGTCATCACCGATCTGAAGACGGCGATGGCCATCGAGAACCGTCGCGGCAAGCCGACGAACCAGACCGACAACCCAGGTTCGCCGCGCATCGACGCGATCCCGACGATCATGAACCCGTCGTGGGACTTCAACACCAAAATCTTTATCACCCAGAACCCGGACTGGCCTGCTGGCACGATCCTGGGCCTGGACCAGCGCTACGCAATCCACCGCGTCAAGTCGCTGACCGCGCAGTACGAAGCCATCGAACAGCTCGTGATGCGCCGCGCAACCCAGATGCGCTTCGACCACGGCGAAATCGTCTACCGCCTGTTCGATGAAGCGTTTGAAGTTCTGACGCTGACCGTCTAAGTCGGCGCCGGCCGGAAAAGGCTCCCTGCGGGGGGCCTTTTTCTCGCTCGACACTTGACTAGCGGAAACAAGTCAATCATCCTATAGCTTTCCACCCCATACCACATATCAAGGAAACATCATGAGCAAAGCAACCGCAGCACCGAAGCCAGACCTGACGGCTGAACTGGCCAAAGACACCGTCGCCACCCCTCCGGTCGCTACCGAAGTGACCACGCCTGTCGCTGAAACCGTGTCGGTTGAAGAACAAGCGCAACTGGACCGTGAGAAAGCGGCTGTCGAGCGTATGGCGAGCGGGGCTACCGTGACTGAAGCCGTTGCCGCTACCATCCAGGCGTTCGCTGACCAGGAAACCATCGCCGAGCGCGCCGCTCGTGAATTCCAGGAACGCAAGCAGAAGTTCGGCACCCAGTACGTGGTGGCCACGGGCGGTCGCAGCATTACAGACCCCGACACCTGCAAGAGCTTCAGCCCGGACAAGGCCACCAAGACGGTTCTGACCGGCTGGGTCGAATACCAACTGGCTAACGAAAAGCTGGCCATCGAATCGGACGACTGATCATGGCGCTGCTCGGTTACACCAGCTACGATGAAATCCGGGCAGCTCTGGGCGTCAACGACGAGGAGCTGACCGATGAAAAGCTCGGTCTGCGAATCTACGAGGACAACCTTGCCACTGAACTGGACGAGGTTGACGCCATCCTGGTCGAGAAGTACGAGGCTTCGGTGGCGCTCGGTGAGGGCGCCAGCAAGGCACAGAAGCGGCTGGTGGCCAGCACCCGGCTACTTGCCACCTACATCGTCGCCCGGCAGCTCTCTGGCTCCCTGTCGATGTTCAGCGTCAAGAGCATGTCCGACAGCAAGGCCGAGGTCTCGCGCTTCTCTGATCCCTACAAGGAAACGATCAAGCACGTCAAGGCACAGTGGGAGGTCTACCGGCAGCGGACCCTTGCCGCCCTGGCAGCGACCCAGTCAACCGACGTTGTCGTGCGCCCTCGCACGATCATGCTGATCTCCACCGCTACAACCGATCCGGTGACCACCTCATGATGAAGCTGTCCCAGGTGTCGAAAGTCTTTGACACCATGACTATCCGTGACGCCTACAACCCGACCACAACGTTCCGTGGCCGGGTGATGCCATTCGATGACAACTCGCGTGACAGCCTCGCGTCGGAACGTCGTCTGTTGTCGGTCCCGGAAGGGGTCACCACCCCTCCCCGCTGCGTGGTATTTGCTGCTGGCGAACGCTGGGTGGTAGGGCAAGGTACGAAAGACTTCCACGGCGATGAGATGCTGCGGGAGAAGTACGTGCTGCACCGCGTGGACGACATGGCTGAGGTCTTTACGTTCTCCCAGGCGCTCACGGGAGCTGCGCCGCACGAGATGTACGCGGGGCGGCTTTGGACGAAGGACCGGCAGGAGGTCGAGTCGGCTACCCTGTACCCTTCGTACAACGTCTACATGGCGCACACCGAGGTCTTGAGCGACCCGGAGTGGGTGGCCAGCCCCAACTATGACGGCAACGAGGCCAACGTCCTGATCAGGATGCACGGAAAGTGGCACCTTGTCCGCAACACCATCGACACCGCAGGTGGCTTCACCATGGCCGTGGTCGATGAGCTGCCAGACCCAGTGCTGCTCGACGTGTTGTTCACCAGCGTCGTCTATGACCGCAAGCTCGACAAGAAGGTTCCAACCACCAAGGTGGTGCGCGGCCTGAACATACGGTGGCAATCGACCTTCAGCTACATGGCGGTCTACTCGACCAAGTTCCAGGCGGGGGACAGCATCTTAATGGTGCTGAAATCAGAAACTACACCGAGTGTATCCGACAGCGTAAGGGTAAATGGGCGGGAGCTGAAAGTGGTTAGCGTCATCGACCAGGGCAGCGTCTGGAGCCTGCACATGCGATATGTTTAAGGTAACCAACACCGGCAAGGTGTTCGAGGACATCGACAAGTGGCTTGCTGCTGTCGAGGCTGAAGTCCTGAAAGCTGCGATTGCCCTGATGTGGGTCTCGCTGCGTCAGGCCGCGAAGATATCCCCGCAGTATTCCGGTGACTTCGTCGCAAATTTTCGACTGAGTGCGGGCAACCCTGACACCACCTTCGTAGAGGGTGTCTTCCCTGAGAAGAAGTTTCCCACGGAGGAACCACTTGGTAAGGGTGACGTTGGGGCCATCCAGTACGCGATGGCCAGCAATGCCGGGAAGCTCAACGGAGCCAAACTTGGCCAGACTCTATGGCTTGCCAACACCTCACACCACCATGACTTTTATGCCTGGAAGATTGAGGGTGGAATGCTCAAACTGCGTCCGGTCAACTATGGGGGTCTTGGTCCGCTGCGTCAGACTAAAGAGTATGTGAAGGTGCATTTCAGCCGCATCGGAAAATCCCACATGGAGATGATGAAGTGAATAAGGTGCAAATTCGTGATGCGCTAGTAGCACACATGGAAGTGCTGGCCGATATGTGGAAGGCTGAAGGCCGTCCCTTACATATTGAGCTGGACAATCAGGACGACATTGACCTGTCGAATATGGCCGAGACCTTTGTGATTTTTAGCATTGAGTGGGACGGCAGTGCTCAAAAGAATGTTGCTTGGAATCCAGATCACAGGTACTATGGCACCGTTTTCATCATTCTCATGGGCAAGAAAGGGACCGGCACACGGAACCGATTGATGCTGGAAGATGAGATCACGGATCACTTCAAATTTAAGGCGCTCGGTGGGGTTCATGTCAATGAACCCGGAGCGCCCGGTAGCCCAGAAGCTCACGATGGATGGCACGCCATCACCGTGTCCTTTCCTTTCTTTGCAGACTCAAACACAACACCCTACTAAGGAACTGGCATGCCAATCCAAGAATTTGCATCATCGAATCTGGCGCAAGTGCGCTATATCGAGGAAACCGACTACGGCGTGACGCCTACCACCGGCAACCCGAACAATCTGCGCATGACGGGCGAATCGCTCGCGTTCTCGATCTCGAAGACCGAGTCGGGTGAGATTACCCCTGACCGTCAAACGGCCGATCTGATCGAGACTGGCGCCTCGGCGGCTGGCGGCGTCAACATCGAGCTGTCGTACAAGGAATTCGACACCCTGTTCCGTGCCATGCTGATGGCACAAGCCTGGGAACCGTATGGTACTGGCGGCGTAGGCACTGGTTTCCAGGCGACCACCACTGCGACGGCTGTCGTGGCCAGTGCAGCGCCAACCGGCACCTCGGCGTTCACAACGCTGAAACCCGGCCAGTGGTTCCAGCTCCAATGCCCCGGCAATGTCAACGACAAGAAGTTCCTGAAGGTCCACGCTACCACTGCGCCGACCGGCACGACCCTGACCGTTGATCCGGCAACCCCCCTGGTCGTGGATACTGTCGCCAAGGCTGCAACCCTGTCGTCGTCGCGCATCTCCAACGGTGTGACCAAGAAGTCGTTTACCTTCGAGCGTGCGCACAACGATGTGAACCAGTTCTTCCCATTCACGGGTATGGTCCCATCGAAGCTCAGCCTCTCGTTGGCATCCGGCTCGATCCTGACCGGCTCGATGGAATTCATGGGCAAGAGCGGTGGTCGCAAAGACACGACCAGCCTGCCAGGTACGCCAGTTGCATCGCAGAATTTCGATGTGATGAACGCAATTTCGGGCCTGGGCCAGCTCCTGGAAGGCGGCGTTGCCCTGACCGGCACCAAGATCAAGAAGCTCGATCTGTCCATCGACAATACCCTGCGCGGCCAGGACGCTATCGGTGAGCGTGGTAACGCGAACATCGGCCTGGGTACGGTCAAAGTCACCGGCACCATGGAAGTCTACCTTGCCGATGGCACCATGTATGACAAGTTCCTGAACAACACCCGCACCAGCCTTCAGTTCGTGCTGTGCGACGGCAGCAAGAACGGTTATGCGTTCATCATCGCCGCGATGAAGTTCGGTGACGCCAAGGTCCAGGCCGGGTCGAAGGACAGCGACTGCATGTTGTCGATTCCGTTCACGGGCATTCGTGACACCGTGACCGGCAAGACCATCATCATGGACAAGATGGGCGTTGCGTAAGCGACACAGCCCATGGCGAAGGCCCTCTACGGAGGGCCTTTTATTTTTCTTTGACGAAACTCATTCCGCACGGTAATATGCGTTCCTGCATCCCGAAGATGTCACCTTTCGATTTAACCTACCCGGAGATAACCGTGCAAGATCAAAACACCGTAAGCGCAGCAGTCGCAATCCAGAAGAACGCCTCGGCTGTCCTGGAACTGTTCGACCTGTTCGATGAATTCGCTACCGACGTTTCGCTGGAAGAAAACGGCGCCTGGGTGGTCTATCGCGGTGCTACCCGCTTCCTGATCGCTCGTGCCAACAACGAAGCCTACGGCAAGGCGCTGACCTCCGTCCTGGAAGCGAACTCGGAAGCGCTCGGTCGCGGCGATGAAGCCTCCGACGCGCTGTCGAAAAAGCTGATGCGCGAGATCATGGCCGAGACCCTGCTGCTGGGCTGGGAAAACGTCAAGTACAAGGGCCAGATCGACGTGCCGTACTCGAAAGAGACCGCCGTTGCACTGCTGGAACACAACGACTTCCGTCTGTGGGTCAAGCGCCAGTCCGAAATGCGTGACCGCTTCAAGGCCACCCTGGTGGAAGAAGCCGCAAAAAACTAACTGGACACCTTGCGTGGGAACTCGAATGGGGTCCCCACTTAAAGTCGCTGCTGGAGATGCAAGCTGAGGGGATCACCCCTCTGGCCCTGAAAAAGAGGGTCACCCTTAAGAAGGGGCTTCGCAGGTTCAAGAATGCCTTCAGCGACTTGTCGGCTCAACGAGAGTTCAACCAAGCAGGAGTCCAGTCGATCACCATTACGGAGATCAAGTCGTACCTGGACATACTTGGCGAGAGCCGGACTGAGCGACGCAAGGTGTTCATGCGGTTGATCCTTGACATGGACACCATATTTATGGAACACGTCAGGAAGAAGATGGAAAAGAAGAACTAGCCCCTCCCAGTGAGGGGCTTTTTCTTTCTATGAAGACAGCTTGCTGTCTGGTAAGATTCCAGAAACCCGAAATTCTGCTAGGAAACCCATGAACGACGCTATCTCAACAATCGCCCTTGGTGTAGACACCGCACCCGGCCTCCAGCACCTGAAGGAATTGCGGCAGGCGTTTGCTGGTCTGCGTGGCGAGATGGTTGAGTTCAACGCTCTCAAGGCCAATCCGCAGGCGGTCACGGGCGGCACCTCGAAGGCGCAGAGCGAGCTGGCTACACTGGGTGTAGAGCTGCGCAATGCCCGCAACGAGATCACCAAGCACCAGGATGCGATGTCGGCCATGTCGCGCTCGACCGTATCGACTGTTGAGACCACCGCGAAGGCTGTCGTCAACGCAGTTCAGAACCAGAATCGTGGTGTCATCGAGAGCGAGGCTTCTGCTGCCGCCGCCACCCAGCGTCTGCACCAGGAGACCACCAAGGTGGTAGCCCAGGAAGCGGCCAAGCGCGTCAGTCAGTCCCAGTCGTTCCGCAATCCGAACACGGGCATGACCGTGTCCATGAAGTTGCCTGCGACCGAGAACGACCTTGCTGCGGCCAAGCGAGCGTCTGACGCGAACCGTGTGTCGTTGCTGGAGCAGGCCCGCCAGTATCAGACGCACCTTGCCGGGCAGCGTTCGGCTATGGACTCATTCAAGCGTGCTGAACAGCAGAAGCTCACTGAGCAGACCCAGCAGTACCGTCAGCACCTCCTGGATCAGGCGAAGCATGCCAAGGAGTGGAACGCTATCGAGAAGATGCTGGCCGAAGATGCGAAGGAAGCCAAGCGCGTCAAGGGCATCACAGAGACCCAACAGTACCAGGAACACCTTGCGCGCCAGCGCGGCTACCTGTCGCGCCACCGGGAGCTGGAAAAGACGTTCCGTGACGCGGACAAGGCGGCACAGAAGCAGAGTCTGCTGGAGCAGGAGCAGCAGTACCGCGAACATCTGATGAAGGTGAAGGCCATGACCGACGCCCAACGGGCGACGCAGCGCGGCATGATCCAGAACAACAACTTCAACACCGATAGCCTCAGCGGTCAGGTCACAACCGTGCGCCGTGCACAGGGTCTGGTCAATAACGGCCAGACGGCGCTGGCCACCGAGCTGTATGGTAAAGACGCAGTCAACGCTGTCGGCAACTACGAGCGCATGTTGGCGCAGCTCCAGGCTACGCAGCAGCGCGGAAATGCGTCGAGCCGGGAAGCGGCGCAGAACCATCGTGTGGTGACTGCCGCGATGAAC
>Ga0265798_10000316_pt1 | contig 86773 bp, 79 predicted proteins | sample P3T30metagenome_FD_192430 | JGI IMG/M metagenome (GOLD analysis project Ga0265798, IMG submission 192430) | Plant litter microbial communities from East Loma Ridge, Irvine, California - P3 T30 | ecosystem: Environmental > Terrestrial > Plant litter > Unclassified | place: USA: California... | reverse complement strand
GCGGGAATGCGCGCGCCGTCGGGTTGATTCCCGGCCGTGCGATGCAAGCCGGCCAGGATCTGGCGCATGTACTTGAGCGAGAACTCCTGGTAGGCGCCATCGGCCAGCGCCCCGCCCCAGGAGTCGAAGATCATCACGGCCTGGGCGCCGGCGTCGATCTGCGCGTTCAGGTACTCGATGACGGCTTGCGCATTGATGTCCAGGATGCGGTGCATCAGGTCCGGGCGCGCGTACAGCATCTTTTTGACGGTGTGGAACTCGCGCGAGCCGGCGCCTTCGACCATGTAGCAGGCCAGCGTCCACGGGCTGCCCGAAAAGCCGATCAGCGGCACCCGGCCATTCAATGCCGTGCGAATCGACGTCACGGCCTTGAATACATAGTCGAGCGAAGCCATGTCGGGTACCGTCAGCCCCATGACGTCGGCTTCCGTGCGCAGCGGGCGCTCGAATTTCGGGCCTTCGCCATCGGCGAAGTACAGGCCCAGGCCCATCGCATCGGGCACCGTCAGGATGTCCGAGAACAGGATCGACGCATCCAGCGGATAGCGGTCGATCGGCTGCAGCGTGACTTCGGTGGCGTAATCCGGATTCTTGGCCAGCCCCAGGAACGAGCCGGCGCGCGCGCGGGTGGCGCGGTATTCCGGCAGGTAGCGTCCGGCCTGGCGCATCAGCCATACCGGGGTGTACTCGGTCGGTTGGCGCAGCAACGCACGCAGGAAGGTATCGTTCTGGAGCGGGGCGAATTGTGGCATGGGAGGCAAGAAACGCGAGGGAAAGCCTCTATTATCGCATTCTTCGCGCACACTTATAATGCAGGTCCATGCAGACAGGGAGTTCGTGATGAGTATTGCAACCCGCCAAGATTCGAGCAAACAAGCCACCCCGTGCGGCGCCTGGACTTCGCCGATCAGCGCCGCCGTGGTGGCCGCCGGCGCCGTGCCGCTGTCGCAAGTAATGCTCGACGGCCCGCGGCTGGCCTGGCTGGAAGGACGCGCCAGCGAAGCCGGGCGCACCACCCTGATGCTGCACGACGCCGGCGGCACGCGCGAACTGACCCCGGTCCCGTTCAACGTGCGCACCCGCGTGCACGAATACGGCGGCGGCGCCTGCCTGCTGGCCGATGGCGACGTGTTCTTTTCGCACCATGTGGATAACCGCTTGTACCGCATCGAAGCCGGCGCCGAACCTACCGCCCTGACCCAGGACGGCACGCGCCGCTTCGCCGACTTCGTGCTGGACCGCGCGCGCACGCGCCTGGTCGCGGTGCGCGAAGACCACTCCAGCGGCGCCACTTACCCGACCAATACCCTGACTGCGATCGGCTTCGACGGCGCCGAGACGGTCCTGGTCGACGGCAACGACTTCTACGCCGCGCCGCGCCTGTCCCCGGACGGCAAACAGCTCGCCTGGCTGTGCTGGGACCATCCGCGCATGCCGTGGGTCGGCACTGAACTGTGGCTGGCCGACGTCGGCGACGATGGCGTCCTGCTCAACGGCCGCCTGGTCGCGGGCGGACCGGAGGAATCAATCTGCCAGCCCGAATGGTCGCCAGGCGGAGTACTGCACTTCGTCTCGGACCGCAGCGGCTGGTGGAACCTGTACCGCTACGAACACGGCGTGGTGCATGCGCTGTGCCCGCGCGAAGCCGAATTCGGCGCCCCGCACTGGGCCTTCGGCGGCTCGCTGTACGGCTTCCGTTCGGACGACGAGATCATTTGCGCCTACATCGAGAATGGCGTCAGCTATCTGGGACGCCTGTCCACCCGCGACGGCAGCCTGCTGCCGATCGAGACGGCGTACGAGGAAATCCGCGACCTGCGGGTGCAGGGCGACATCATCGCCTTCCTCGGCGGCGCGCCGACCATCGCGCCGGAACTGGTGCGCATCGACCTGATGAGCGACGCCAACGAAGTGCTGGCGCACTCGATCCCACAGCCGCCGTCGACGGGTTACCTGTCGGTGCCGCTGGCGATCAGCTACCCGAGCGACAATGCCCGCACCGCGCACGCCTTCTACTACGCGCCCACGAATGCCGACCACGAGCCGGCCGCCGGCGAACTGCCGCCGCTGATCGTGATCGGCCACGGCGGCCCGACCGGCATGGCGGCCAGCACCCTGAAGCTCTCCACCCAGTTCTGGACCAGCCGCGGCTTCGCCGTGCTGGACGTGAACTACGGCGGCAGCACCGGCTTCGGGCGCGACTATCGCAACCTGCTGCAGGGTCAGTGGGGCGTGGTCGACGTCGAGGATTGCGTGGCCGGCGCGCGCCACCTGGCGCAGCAAGGGCTGGTCGATCCGGAGCGCCTCTTGATCCGCGGCAGCAGCGCCGGCGGCCTGACGGTGCTGTCGAGCCTGGCCTTCCACGACGTGTTCAAGGCCGGCGCCAGCTACTACGGCGTGTCCGACCTGGCCGGGCTGGACGCCGATTCGCACAAGTTCGAGTCGCACTACAACCAGTACCTGATCGCCCCGCCCGAGCGCGCCGAGGCGGTGTACCGCGAACGCTCGCCGATCCACCACAGCGACAAGCTGCGCCGTCCGATGATCTTCTTCCAGGGTCTGGACGACAAGGTGGTGCCGCCGCAGCAGTCCGAGAGCATGGTCGACGCCCTGCGCGCGCGCCGCCTGCCGGTGGCCTACATCACGCTCGAAGGCGAAGGCCATGGCTTTCGCAAGGCCGACAGCGTGGTGCGCACGCTGGAGGCGGAGCTGGTGTTCTACCTGCGCGTGTTCGGCATCCCGGTGCCAAGTGGCCTGCCTGCGATCGAGATCGAGAACCTCGAGGAACAGCGCGGCGCATGACGTTCGACGAACTCAAGGAACGCCTCGCCTCCTGCAGCATCGAAGAACACGCCATCCTGGTCTTGCTGGCGATCGCCGGCGAACCGATGGGCCGCCAGCGCATCCTGGAGCACATGCGCGCGCTGGGCGTCGCCTTGCCGGCCGCGCAATGGGCCGATGAACTGGCGCGCCTGCGCGATGCTGGCCTGGTGATCGATGCCAACGAACGCGGCACCGCGCTGGCGCCGATGGCGGTGTGGCCGGTGCTGTACCTGGCGCTCGACAGCGGCTTGTTCGACAATGTGGCGGCGGCCTATGGCCAGGTATCGCCGCTGCGGCGCGACTGGCAGGGCAACCTGATGCTGCGCAGCTACCGCCAGGGCCTGGCCCTGCTGCGCATCGCCCTGTTCAGCGGCGAGGGCGAAGACGTGGTGGCGCCGCTGCTCGACGCCTGCCTGCGCTGCCACGAAGCGAACTACCTGCATCCGCTGGTCGACGTCTGCGCGCGCCCATTCGTGGCCGACCTGATCGAGCGCATCCACCCGCGCCTGCGCGAGAAGGTGCTGCAGGTGCTGGTGCTGCACCTGCTGAACGAGCCGGAAATGGCGCCGCCGGTGCGCGCCTGCGCCGAGCGCTACCTGCCGCGCAGCGGTCCCGAAAGTCCGCTGCGCCTGGCGCTGGGCGAACACTACCTGCTGTGCGGTCGCCTGGACGACACGCTGGTGATGGTGGCCGAGATGAGCGATTCGCCCGGCCTGTTCCTGCGCAGCGTGGTGCAGATCCTGCGCGACGATCTCGAAGCCGGCCTGGCCGGTGTCGAAGGGGCGCTGAAACAGCTGCGCAAGGAAACCGGCAAGCGCAAGGCCACCTTCGACGGCCCGGCGGCGCACCTGGCCATGGCCGCCCTGCTGCGCAGCAGCGACGCCGGCCACCGCAAGCTGGCGGACGCCTGGCTGGAAAGCGTCACCCGTTCGGTCCAGCGGCCCGAGAACGCGGTCTGGTTCCAGCTTGGCATGCTGCACGAGATCCGGCGCGGCACCGTCGACGCCGAATTGTTCGCCACCCGCAGCTGGGAGCTGGCGCTCGAACCGACCGTGTTTCGCGCCCTGATCCACTACTGGCTCGGGCTGTCGGCGCTGAACGGACAACGCGCCCGCATCGAGGACATGCTGGCCCTGTCCGAAGAAGCCGGCTTCGACCTGTGGTCGGCCCAGCTGGCTGGCGTGCTGGCACAGATGAACCAAGCCGGCGCGGTCGCACACGAAGCGCGCGCCGCCGAACTGCGCGGACGCCACCGCTTCGCCGACATGAGCACCTGGTTCGCGCGCGAAGAAGCGTGGGAACGCCAGCTCAACGCCCTGATCAACCTGCAGCCGGCATTGACCGTCGAAGCGGTGCGTGAATCGCGTCTGGTCTGGATGGTCCGCTACGACCCGCACCTCGGCGTGCAGGAACTCGAGCCGCGCGAACAGAAACGCGATGCGCAAGGCGCCTGGACCCGTGGCCGCGCCATTAGCCTGAAACGCCTGGCCGAGGAAGGCCAGACGCTGGACTTCCTCACCGCCCAGGACCTGCAGGCGGCGCACACCATCGCCGGGCGGCGCTACTACGGCAGCAGCACCATCCGTTTCGAGCTCGAAGTCAACAAGGCGCTGGCGGCGCTGGTCGGCCACCCGCTGCTGTTCTGGATGGATTCGCCCGGCACCCGGGTCGAGCTGCTGCCGGGCGAACCGGAGCTGCGCGTCACCAAGCACGAGGACACGGTCCACATCGCCCTGCAACCCAGCCTGGAAGACGCGCACGGGGACGTCGTGGTGTCGCGCGAGACGCCGACCCGCCTGCGCCTGGTGCACGTCAACGAAGAACACCGGCGCATCGGCGCCATCCTCGGCGAGGGCCTGCAAGTGCCGCTCAGCGCCGAGCGGCGCGTGCTGCGCGCGATCGGCGCCGTGTCCTCGATCGTCACCGTGCAGTCGGACATCGGCGCCAGCGCCAGCGACATCGAAACGATCGACGCCGACCCGCGCCTGCACGTGCACCTGCGCCCCTATCAGCAGGGCCTGCGCATGCAGCTGTTGGTGCGTCCGCTGCCGGACAGCGGCGCCTATTACGGTCCCGGCGAGGGCGCGGCCAGCGTGATCGCTGACGTCGATGGCGTTCGCACCGAAGCGCGGCGCGACCTGAACGCCGAGCGCGAGGCCGAACGCCGGCTGGTGGGCGCCTGCCACGTGCTGGAAGGGGCGGAACTCGACCACGGCGAATGGCTGCTCGGCCAGCCGTTGCTGGCGCTGGAGCTGGTCGACCAGCTGCGCGAAGCCGATGCGCAAGGCATCGTGGTGGCCTGGCCCGAGGGCGAGAAGTTCCGCGTCACCAAAAAAGCCACCAGCAAATCGGTGCGGGTGCAGATCCGGCGCGACAAGGACTGGTTCGCGGCCAATGGCGACGTGGTGATCGACGAAGGCCGCGTGATGAACCTGCGCACGCTGCTGGAAAAGCTGGTTGAATCCGACAGCCGCTTCGTGGCGCTGGGCGACGACGAATACCTGGCCCTGTCCGACGAACTGCACCGGCGCCTGACGGAGCTGGGCGCCTACGGCGAAATCCACGGCGACGACATCCGCACCCATGCGCTGTCGAGCTTTGCGCTGGACGAGCTGGCGCGCGATGCCGGCAGCGTCGATGCCGACAAAGCCTGGAGCGCGCACCTGGCGCGCATGGCCGAGAACGCAGCCTTCGCGCCCGAGCTGCCATCGACGCTGCAGGCCGAGCTGCGCGACTATCAGGTCGAGGGCTTCCAGTGGCTGGGCCGCCTGGCCCACTGGGGCGTGGGCGCCTGCCTGGCCGACGACATGGGCCTTGGTAAAACGCTGCAGGCGCTGGCGCTGCTGCTCACGCGCGCCAAGATTGGGCCGGCACTGGTGGTGGCGCCGACCACGGTGTGCCTGAACTGGATCGACGAAGCGGCGCGCTTTGCGCCGACCCTGAACCTGAAGCTGTTCGGCGCGGGCGACCGCAAGGCGACCGTAGCCGATGCCGGTCCATTCGACGTGGTGGTGGTCAGCTACGGCCTGCTGCAGCTGGAAGCGGCGCTGTTCAAGAGCCGGCGCTGGCACAGCATCGTGCTGGACGAAGCGCAGGCGATCAAGAACATGCACACCAAGCGCTCGCAGGCGGTGATGGCGCTGCAGGGAGACTTCCGCATGGCGGCCACCGGCACCCCGCTCGAGAATCACCTGGGCGAGTTGTGGAACCTGTTCCGCTTCATCAATCCGGGCCTGCTCGGCACCGCCGACCAGTTCCAGCTGCGCTTCGCCGGCCCGATCGAAAAGGCGCAGGACAAGCGCGCCGAAGCCGGCGCCCGCACCCGCCTGCGCCGGCTGACCTCTCCCTTCATCCTGCGCCGCACCAAGACGCAGGTGCTGACCGAACTGCCGCCGCGCACCGAGATCGTGCTGCCGGTCGAATTAAGCAGTGAAGAAAGCGCGCTGTACGAATCGCTGCGCCGCCAGGCGCTGGATAAACTGGCGGCACTGGAAGCGCCCGAAGGCCAGAAGTCGATCGAGATCCTGGCCGAGATGATGCGCCTGCGCCGCGCCTGCTGCAATCCCGAGCTGGTGGCGCCCGGCGCCGGCATCGTCAGCAGCAAGCTGGCGGCGTTCGCGCGCCTGACGCAAGACCTGCTCGAGAACCGCCACAAAGTGCTGGTGTTCAGCCAGTTCGTCGACCACCTGACCCTGATCCGCAACTACCTGGATAAACAGGGCGTGCGCTACCAGTACCTGGATGGATCAACGCCGATACAGGAGCGCAAAAATCGGGTCGACGCGTTCCAGGCCGGCGACGGCGACATGTTCCTGATCAGCCTGAAGGCGGGCGGAGTCGGCATCAACCTGACCGCGGCCGACTACGTGATCCACATGGACCCCTGGTGGAACCCGGCGGTGGAAGACCAGGCCTCGGACCGCGCCCACCGCATGGGCCAGCAGCGCCCGGTGACCATCTACCGCTTGGTGGCGCGTGGCACCATCGAGGAGGGCATCGTCGACCTGCACCGCCACAAGCGCGACCTGGCCGATAGCCTGCTGGCCGGGACCGAGGTGGCGGCGCGCATGTCGCCGCAGGACATGCTGGAGATGCTGCGCGCGGGCTTGGGTCGATAAGCTGGCTGCATGCGTAGGGTGGACGGCAAGCCGTCCACCCTGCTTATCACGAAGTCAGATTGTCAAACTTACGTGTCGGAATGTTTCAGGGTGGCCGCAACTGCCACGTTTGATGCTAATCTGCACGCGCTACGCGCCTGAATCCGCGCCTGCAAGCGCGATTCGGGCCATCCTACCCATTTGTCACAGGGCCGAATACGATGATGAAAACGAAGATCGCGCTGGCAGCCTTGCTGGCGTGTTTCGCACTGGCGCCGGCCAGCGCTGCCACCTCCAAGTCCAAAGGCAAGGCCAAGGCCAAGTCCTCGAAGGTCGTCAAGAAGACCAGCAATACAGGCAAGAAAGCCGCCGTTGTCGCCGCAGCCGGGGCCACGGCCGCCGCTGCCGCAAGTAGCGGCGCCAGCGCCAGCGCTACTGCCGGCCCCAGCGAACGCCGCCTCGACCGCCGCATGGCGTCGCTCAGCATGCAATACCTGACCGCCCTGTGGCGCGTCGATCCGGAAGGCGGCATCTACGTCGGCAAGTTCGACCAGGCCGCCAACCTGACCATCCCTGACGCCGCCACCCGCGCCAAGAAGCTGGCGTTCGCCAACGAATGGCTGGACAAATTCGGCAAGCTCGATCCCAAGCAGATGTCGCCGCGCTACCGCACCGACCTGGCGCTGCTGGTCAACAAGCTGGAGAAGGACCGCTGGAACCTGACCAGCTGGCGCGAGCACGAGTGGAATCCGTCGCTCTATAACGTCGCTGCGCCGCTCGACCTGATCCTGAACACCGACTACGCAGCCAAGCCGCAGCGCCTGCGCACCATCCTCAAGCGCCTGGCCGACGTGCCGGCCTACTACCAGGCGGCGCAAGCCTCGATCACCACGCCGACGCGCGAGCACACCCAGCTCGCGATCGCCCAGGCGCCGGGCACCATGGTGATCCTGGCCGACCTGGGCAAGGCGGCGCAGGAGTCGATCCTGACCGCGCAGGAAAAGGCGATCTTCGCCCAGCGCCTCGCCAACGCCGGCACCGCGCTCCTGGGCTACATGGACTTTTTGGACGGGATCGAAAAGCGCCAGGCCGCCAGCGGCCAGGCGCGCCCGTTCCGCATCGGCAAAGCGCTGTATGAACAGAAGTTCGCGCTCGACATCCAGTCCTCGAGCAGCGCCGAGCAGACCTACCGCAAGGCGCTGGCCACGCGCGAAGAGCTGCTGGCGCGCATGGACACGGTCTCGGACGAACTGTGGCCGCGCTACATGGCCGGCGTGAGCAAACCGACGGACCGCTTCAAGAAGATCGGCATGATGATCGACAAGTTATCAAACCGCCACGTGGCGCGCGAGAACTTCGTGTCCGAGATCCGGCGCCAGATCCCGCAGTTGCAGGACTGGGTGATCAAGCATGACCTCCTGACGCTGGATCCATCCAAGCCGCTGGAAGTGCGCGAGACCCCGATGTACCAGCGCGGCGTGGCCGGCGCCAGCATCGACGCGCCGGGCCCGTACCGCTCCAAGGACAAGACCTATTACAACGTCACGCCGCTCGACGGCTTGACCGCGCAACAGGCCGAGAGCAGCCTGCGCGAGTACAACGAATGGATCCTGCAGATCCTGAACATCCACGAAGCGATTCCGGGCCACTATGCGCAGCTGGTGCACGCCAACCGCTCGCCGTCGCTGATCAAGTCCCTGTTCGGCAACGGCGCCATGGTCGAGGGCTGGGCCGTGTATGGCGAGCGCATGATGCTCGAATCGGGCTACGGCGACAACGCGCCCGAGATGTGGCTGATGTACTCGAAGTGGAACCTGCGCAGCGTGACCAACACCATCCTCGACTACAGCGTGCACGTAAATGGCATGAAGCAGGCCGAGGCGATCGACCTGCTCACCCGCCAGGCATTCCAGACGCGCCAGGAAGCCGATGAAAAATGGCGCCGCGTGACCTTGACCTCGGTGCAGCTGACCAGCTACTTCAGCGGCTACCACCAGATCATGGAACTGCGCGAGGGGCGCCAGCGCCAGCTGGGCGAACGTTTCAAGCTGAAGGAATTCCACGACCAGTTCCTCAGCTACGGCAATGCGCCGGTGAAGATGATCTCGGAGCTGATGCAGTAATTGCCTCGCACGGCCATCCGGCTGTGCAAAAGCGCACAAGCGGCGTGCTCCAACGCCTGCTTGTGCGCCCTGCTTCCAGCACTATGATGATCAATGCGGCGCTCGTGCGCCGCCACGATAACCATACTGGAGACAGCGCATGTATCCCTTCGACCGACTGGCGGCGCGGGCCGCGTTCTGCCTGGCGCTGCTTGCGTCAGTCTTCAGTGCTCATGCGCAGACGCCGATCCAGGCCGGTCCCGGCGCCTGGAGCGCCAACCAGACCTGGGCCGGCGACACCACCTACGGCGGCGCCCTCACCGGCTACTATTACTGGCCGGCGACCCTCCCCACCCTCGACAACAAGCGCGCGCTGGTGCTGGTGCTGCACGGCTGCGTGCAAACGGCAGGCGGCGACGTCATCAACGGCAACGGCGACGCCGGCTTCAACTGGAAAGCGTTGGCCGACCAATATGGCGCCGTGATCCTGGCGCCGAACGCCACCGGCAACGTCTACGGTACCCACTGCTGGGACTGGGCCGCCACCAACCGCAGCCGCAGCTACGGCCACAACGCGGTGCTGCTCGACCTGATCAACCGCTTTCTCAGCAACCCGCAGTATGCGATCGACCCGAAACAGGTGTACGTCACCGGCCTGTCCTCGGGCGGCGCCAAGGCCATGGTGCTGGCCTGCACCGCGCCCGAGATCTTCGCCGGCGTCGGCATCAGCGCCGGTCCCGCGCCGGGCGTCGGTTCGGGACAGATATCGCTGGTGCCGTCCGGCTTCACGGCGACCACCGCGGCCAACAACTGCCGCGCGATGGCGGGCAATGCGCTTGACGCCTTCTCAAGCCAGGTCGCGAGCGTGATCTGGGGCACGAGCGACTATACGGTGGCGCAGGCGTATGGCCCGCTGGATGCGGCGGCGCTGCGCCAGGTCTACGGCGGCGCATTCACCAAGGGCGCCACGGTCAGCGTGCCGGGCAGCGGCAGCAACGTGCCGTACACGGATGCCAACGGCAAGCTGCGCACCTCGGAGATCACGGTCAGCGGACTGGGTCATGCCTGGCCGGCCGGCAGCGGCGGGCAGAACGCCAATTTCGTCAATGCAACCAGGGCGAATTATCCAATCTTCCTGATGGATTTCTGGTTCACCAACAACCTGCGGGTGACACAGGCGCCGGCGCCGGCGATGCGCGCGTGCAGCGCCAGCGTGTCCGGTTCGAGCGTGACGGTATCCGGTGCGGCCTCGTTCGACAGCGGGACGGTTGCGAGTTATCGGGTGCGGCTGAATGGGCCGTCGCTGGTGGATGATGCTGCTGCGGGTAGTGGTGGTGGATTCAGCAAGGCGTATGCCGGGCGGGCCGACGGAACCTACAGCGGCAGCGTGACGGCGACGGGGAGCAATGGGCAGGTGTCGGCGGCGTGCAGCATCGCGTCATTCCAGGTCGGGAGCGGAACGCCGCCGCCGCCGTTCACCTGCACCACCAGCACGGCCACCAACTACGCCCACGTGCTGGCCGGGCGCGCCTACGTCAACGCCGGCTTTGCGCTGGCCAACGGCTCGAATCAGAATATGGGGCTGTACAACATCTTCATCACCCGCACGCTGGCGCAGACGGCGCAGGGGTATTACGTGGCCGGGAGTTGCCCGTAATGCGTTACGCGGTTTCTTCCGGCGCCTGCGTCGCGCGCTGGAAGGCCGGCGCCACCAGCAAACCCAGCTCGTACAGCAGCCACATCGGAATCGCCAGCGCCAGCTGGCTGACCACGTCCGGCGGCGTCACGATGGCGGCGATCACGAACGCGCCGACGATCACGTACGAGCGGATCTCGCGCAGCTTCTCGATGCTGACGATCCCCATGCGCACCAGGATCACCACCACCACCGGCACCTCGAACGAGGCGCCGAAGGCCAGGCACATCGACATCACGAAGTCGAGGTAGTTCTCGATATCGGGCATGACCGCGATCGACGTCGGCGCGAACTCGCCGATGAAATGGAACACACGGCCGAACACGAAGAAGTAGCAGAACGCCACGCCTCCGATGAACAGCAGCGAGGACGAAATCACCAGCGGCAGCACCAGACGCTTCTCGTGCGCGTACAGCCCCGGCGCGATGAACGCCCAGGCCTGGTAGAACACCCACGGCAGCGCCACGATGAAGGCCAGCAGCAGCGTCACCTTCATCGGCACCAGGAACGGCGAAATGACGCCGGTGGCGATCATGGTCGAACCCTTCGGCATCGAGGCGATCATCGGCTCGGCCAGCAGGTCGTAGATATGCGACGGGCCCGGCCACAGCATCAGCGCGGCGCAGACGATCGCGATACCGATCGAGGCCTTGACCAGCCGGTCACGCAGCTCGACCAGGTGCGAGATAAATGTTTCTTCGCCGGCTTGCTCGGTCATCAGATCAGAAGAAGGAAGAATTGGATTTGGCGCCCGAACCAGGACGGAACTTGCGCACGCGGGCGGCGCCCGACATCACATGGCGCTTGGTGCCATGGCGGTTCTTGTACCAGGCCGGTACGGCGGAAGTGCGCACCAGCTTCTTGCGGCGGAAGTCCTTGGCCTTGCGGTCGATGTCCTCGACCGTGGGCGTACCGTAGCCGCTGCTGCTGGTGGCGGCGCTGCCGCTTTCGTGCGCAGACCCGCCATCCCACAAGGCCTCGACCTCGTCGACGTGACTGGTCACGTTCGACTCGAAATCGTTCTTGGCCGATTGCACCTCGTCCTTGAACGACTGCGCGCGGTCCTGCACTTCCTTGTGCAGGTTGCGCAGCTCGTCGAGCTCGATTTCGCGGCTGACCTCGGATTTGACGTCGTGCAGGTAGCGCTGGGCGCGGCCGTACAGCGTCCCGGCCATGCGCGCCACTTTCGGCAGCTTTTCAGGGCCGATCACGATCAGGGCGACCACGCCGATGATCGCCAGTTTCGACAGTCCAAGATCAATCATGGAACTGCCAGATTACAGACGGGTCTTGTCGCGGGCTTCCACGTCGATGGTCGACTTGTCGGCCACTTGCTGGGTCGGCTGGCCAGGGGCTGCCGGATTGGCCGCGTTGGCCTTGTCTTCGTCGCTCTTGACGCCGTCCTTGAAGCCTTTCACGGCCTTGCCCAGGTCGGAACCCATATTGCCCAGCTTCTTGGTGCCGAAAATCAGCATCACGACCACCAGCACGATCACCCAGTGCCAAATACTCATCGAACCCATGTTTATCTCCTTGCAAGGCGCCTTGCGCCTATAAAACGGACAAGCGTATGTGCAACACCGATAACAGCCCGCAGTGCGACACTACGCAGTATATGCGATGCGGGAGCAGGCTGCCCCCACTGAAACTTAACCCTGCCTTAGATGCCCAGGCCGCGCCACGGACGCGGACCGCCATACATGTGCAAATGCAGGTGATAGACTTCCTGACCGCCATCCGGACCGGCGTTGATCAGGGTCTTGAAACCGCCGCTGGTGTTGCCATTTGCGTCGGTCTTCACGTCGATACCATTCTCTTTTGCAAGCTTGGGCGCCAGCACCAGCATCTTGCCCAGCACGGCGGCATGGGCATCGGTGCAGTCCGACAGCGTGGCCACGTGCTGCTTCGGGATCACCAGCAGGTGCACGGGGGCAGCCGGATTGATGTCCTTGAATGCGAGCACGTCGTCGTCTTCATACACGACGTTGGCCGGGATCTGCTTGGCGACGATCTTGCAAAAAATGCAGTTATCCATCTTGTCTCCAGGTTTTATTACATCGCGCCACGTGGCTGAGCTTTCCGTGGAACCAGCGCATCGTATCAACGAAGCGTGACATCGGTGTGACGACCAAAAGCCGATTATGACACCGGTTCGGCTTGGCCGCACGGTGAGCAGGCGCTTACTTGCAACACGGCAAGCGATGTTGCAAGAGGCTTATTCCTTGCGGGACGCTTTTTCTTCGATTCCAGACACGCCTTCGCGCCGCGCCAGTTCATCCAATACTTGCTGCGGCGTCAGGTCGAACTTGGCCAGCAGCACCATCGAGTGGAACCACAGGTCGGCGCACTCGTACAGCACCTTGCTAGAGTCGCCCGCCACGCGCGCATCCTTGGCCGCCATCACCAGCTCGGTGGCTTCCTCGCCGATCTTTTTCAGGATGGCGTCGTCGCCCTTGGCGAACAGTTTGGCGACGTACGAAGTCGCCGGGTCGCCGCCGTTGTCCGGCTTACGCGATTCGATCACGGCCGCGACACGGGCCAGGGTAACGCTCATGGGGATTTCTTCTTGTCCGAGGAATAAATGGTGTCCGGGTCCTGCAGCACCGGCTCGACGCTGTGCCAGTCGCCGTCTTCATACTTCTGGAAGAAGCACGAGTGGCGTCCGGTATGGCAGGCGATGCCGCCAACCTGCTCGATCTTGAGCAGCACCACGTCTTCGTCGCAGTCGAGGCGGATCTCCAGCACCTTCTGCGTGTTGCCCGACTCTTCGCCCTTGTGCCACAGCTTCTTGCGCGAACGGCTCCAGTACACCGCCTCTTTCAGTTCGACGGTGCGGGTCAGCGCTTCGCGGTTCATCCAGGCGAACATCAATATGTCGCCGGTCGCCGCTTCCTGGGCGATCACCGGCACCAGGCCGTGTTCGTCCCAGCGCACCTTGTTCAGCCATTTCGAGTTGTTCACCATGCTCACTCCACCCGCATCAGGATGCCACGTTCAGCCATGAAGCGCTTGGCTTCGCCGACCGTGTGCTGTCCGTAGTGGAAGATGCTGGCCGCCAGCACCGCGTCGGCGTGGCCTTCGAGGATGCCGTCGGCCAGATCCTGCAGGCCGCCGACGCCGCCCGAAGCGATCACCGAAATGCCGACCGCGTCTGACACGGCGCGCGTCAGGCCCAGGTCGAAGCCGGACTTGGTGCCGTCGCGGTCCATCGAAGTGAGCAGCAACTCACCGGCGCCCAGGCTTTCCATCTTGCGCGCCCACTCCACGGCGTCCAGGCCGGTGGCGTTGCGGCCGCCATGGGTGAAGACTTCCCATTTGTTCGGGCCGACCTGCTTGGCGTCGATCGCCACCACGATGCACTGCGAGCCGTGCTTGTGGGCGCAGTCGAACACCAGCTGCGGGTTGGTCACGGCCGAGGTGTTCATGCTGACCTTGTCGGCGCCGGCATTGAGCAGGCGGCGCACGTCTTCGACCTTGCGCACCCCGCCACCGACGGTGAGCGGAATGAACACGGTCGAAGCCACGGCTTCGATGATGTGCAGGATCAGGTCGCGGTCGTCGCTCGAGGCGGTGATGTCGAGGAAGGTGATCTCGTCGGCGCCTTGTTCGTCGTAGCGGCGTGCGATCTCGACCGGGTCGCCGGCGTCGCGCAACTCGGTGAAGTTGACGCCCTTGACCACGCGGCCGCCGGTGACGTCGAGGCAGGGGATGATGCGTTTTGCCAGCATGCTTTAAGCGCCCGTGCCCTCGGTCAGTTCGTCGGCGCGGTCCTGGGCCGAGGTCAGGTCGAGCGTGCCTTCATAGATCGAGCGGCCGCAGATCACGCCTTCGATGCCCTCGTCCTGCACCGCGCACAGCGCTTCCACGTCGGCCAGCACGTGCACGCCGCCCGAGGCGATGATCGGAATGCGCACCGCGCGCGCCAGCTTGACGGTCGCCTCGATGTTCACGCCGCCCATCATGCCGTCGCGGCCGATGTCGGTGTAGACGATCGACTCGACGCCATAGCCTTCGAATTTCTGCGCCAGGTCGATCACTTCGTGGCCCGACATCTTGCTCCAGCCGTCGGTGGCGACCTTGCCGTCCTTGGCGTCCAGGCCGACGATGATGTGGCCCGGGAAGGCGCCGCAGGCGTCGTGCAGGAAGCCCGGGTTTTTCACTGCGGCGGTGCCGACGATGATGTAGCTGATGCCGTCGTCCAGGTAACGCTCGATGGTGTCGAGGTCGCGGATACCGCCGCCCAGCTGGACCGGGATCTCTTCCAGGTCGTTCTCGTCGGCGTAGTCCTGCACGGCTTTCAGGATCGATTTGATCGCGGATTCGTTCTTCGGCTTACCCGCGAACGCGCCGTTCAGGTCGACCAGGTGCAGCCGGCGCGCGCCCTTCTTGAGCCAGTGCAGCGCCATTTCGGCGGGATCTTCGGAAAACACGGTGGCGAGGTCCATATCGCCTTGTTTCAGGCGAACGCAGTGACCGTCTTTCAGGTCGATGGCGGGGATCAGCAGCATGGTCGTTGTCGGTTGGGTTGACGAATGAATCGAGGATGAATCGAAAGGATAGAGCTTACGGATTCCAGTGAATGAAATTGCGGTACAGGCGCAGGCCCGCTTCCGCACTCTTCTCCGGGTGGAACTGGGTGGCGACGATATTATCGCGGCCGACCGCGCAGCAGTAGGGCGCGCCGTAGTCGGCTTCGCCAATCACATCATGCGCGTTTTCGGGCGCAGCGTAGTAGCTGTGCACGAAATAGAAATAGCTGCCGTCGGCGATGCCGTCCCACAGCGGGTGCGCGCGCGATTGGCGCACGCGGTTCCAGCCCATCTGCGGCACCTTGAAGCGCGAGCCGTCGCTCTGCAATTTGCCGTCGAGCTGGAAGCGCACCACCTTACCGGGCAGCAGGCCCAGGCCCGGCGTGCCGCCATTTTCTTCGCTCGACTCGAACAGCATCTGCTCGCCCACGCACACGCCCATTACCGGACGGGTTCTGATGGCGCGCAGCACGGCCTCTTCGGCGCCGGATTCGCGCAGGCTGCTCATGCAGTCGCGCATCGCGCCCTGCCCCGGCAGCACCAAGCGGTCGGCGCGGTCGATGTCCTCCGGCTTGTGCGAGACCAGCACCTCGGCTTCGGGCGCCGCGCTGCGCAGCGCCTGCACCACCGAGCGCAGGTTGCCCATGCCGTCGACCACCACGATCTTGTTGGCCATGATTACAGGCTGCCTTTGGTCGAAGGGATGATGCCGGCGGCGCGTTCATCGAGCTCGGTCGCCATGCGCAGCGCGCGGCCAAAGGCCTTGAACACGGTCTCGCACTGGTGGTGCGCATTCACGCCGCGCAGGTTGTCGATGTGCAGCGTCACTGCCGCGTGGTTCACGAAACCGCGGAAGAATTCGCCGGTGAGATCCACGTCGAAGGTGCCGATCATGGCGCGCGTGAACGGCACGTGCAGTTCCAGGCCCGGACGGCCCGAGAAATCGATCACCACGCGCGACAGCGCTTCGTCCAGCGGCACATAGGCGTGGCCGTAGCGGCGGATGCCCTTCTTGTCGCCGATCGCCTTGGCCACCGCCATGCCCAGCGTGATGCCGGTGTCTTCGACCGTGTGGTGGGCGTCGATGTGCAGGTCGCCCACGCATTCGACTTCGAGGTCGAACATGCCGTGGCGCGCGATCTGGTCGAGCATATGGTCGAGGAACGGAACGCCGGTATTGAGCTTCTGGCGGCCGGTGCCGTCGAGGTTGATCGAGACGCGGATCTGCGTTTCGTTGGTGTTGCGCGTGATGTCGGCGGTGCGGGTCATTGCTGGGTGCTCGTCAGTCGGCTTTTTTCTTGAAAAAGCCGGCGGTTGGATGATTACGTCAGTGCCGCCTTCAGGGCGGCCAGGAACTGGGCGTTCTCTTCGGGGGTGCTGACCGTGACGCGGATGCAGTTGGCCAGCAATTTGTGCATTTTACTCAAATTCTTGATCAATACCTTCGCGCCGTGAAGATGCGTGCAAACACGGTCGGCGTCAGGCACCCGCAGCGAGATGAAATTGGCGGCCGACGGGAACACCGTCACGCCCGGCAGCTCGGCCAGCGCGGCTGCCAGACGGGTGCGCTCTTCGTTCAACAAGTCGGCCTGGCGGTCGAGCACCTCGATGTGGTCCAGCGCGAATTCGGCCGCCACCTGGGTCAGCACGTTGACGTTGTAGGGCGGGCGCACCTTCTCGAACTCGGCCAGCAGCGGCGCCGCGCCGGCCATGTAGCCGAGACGGATGCCGGCCAGGCCCAGCTTTGACAGGGTGCGCATCACGATCAGGTTCGGGAAGCGCGGCAGGCGCTCCATGAAGCTGACCTTGGCGAACGGCTGGTAGGCCTCATCCACCACGGCGATGCCGGTTTCGCCCAGCGCCGTGATGATGGCTTCCATGTCGTCGGCATCGAACAGGTTGCCGGTCGGGTTGTTCGGATAGGCCAGGAATACCAGCGACGGCCGGTGTTCTTCAATGGCGGCCAGCATCGCTTCGCGGTCGAGCGAAAAATCTTCGCGCACCGGAATGCCGACGAAGTCCGCGCCCGCGAACTGGGCCGAGCGCGAGAACATGACGAAGGCCGGGATCGGCGCCATGATCACCGCGCGTTTATTGTCCCGCTCCTGGCGCGCCACGGTGGTGGCCAGGATCGTGATCACCTCGTCCGAGCCGTTGCCGAGCAGGACGTCGTAGCCTTGCGGGACGCCCAGCTTGGCGCAGATGCGGCTTTTGAGCGTGTCGTACGACGGCACCGGATAGCGGTTCAGCGCCGCCTCGGCCAGGCGCGTGCCCAGTTCGGCGCGCAACTCTTCCGGCAGCTGGTACGGGTTCTCCATCGAGTCCAGCTTGACGTAGCCGCTGGCGTCCGGCACGTGATAGCTGCCGATGGCGCGCACGTCGGCGCGGATGGCGTTGTCGATCAGCTTGGCGATGTCGGTCATGATGTCGGTTCCGTGGTGGTGATGTCGGCGGTCTTGGCCGCCTTGCGTTGTTTGGCGGCTTTCGCCGCGGCCTTGATCTTGGCGCCGGTCAGCGGCACCTCGGGCGCGGCCAGGCGCTGCTCGATGATGGCGCAGTAGTCCGGGTTCAGTTCGAAGCCGGTGAACTGGCGGCCCAGGCGCTTGGCCGCAATCGCCGTGGTGCCGCTGCCCATGAACGGGTCGAGCACCACGCCGCCCGGCGGGCACGAAGCCTTGACCATGCGTTCGATGATCTCGAGCGGTTTCTGGGTTGGATGGTCGGCGCGTTCCGGGTGTTCGCGGTGCAGGCGCGACACGCTCCACACGTCCTTCGGGTTGTAGCCCACTTCGAGCCACTTGGCGCCGATGAAGATCGAGCGCGAACGCGCCTTCTTGGTCTCGGCGTCGTACGGGATGCGCACCGCATCGAGGTCGAAGTAGTAATCCTTGCGCCTGGCGAAAAAGCCGATGGTGTCGTGCACCGACGAGAAGCTGCGCACGCTGCCGCCCATCGACGGCACGCGGCGGTCCCAGATGATCTCGTTCATCATCGTCATGCGCTTTTTCAGCATGACGAAGATCTCCGGCGCGAAGCGCCAGGTCAGGAAGATGTACAGGCTGCCGTTGTCCTTCAGCTTCGGAATGGCGGCGTCGATCCACTGCTCGGTCCAGGCCAGATACGCCTCGACGCTTTGCTGGTCGGAGGCATTGCCGTAGTCCTTGCCGAGGTTGTAGGGAGGGTCGGTCAGGATCAGGTCGATGGACCCGTCCGGGATGCGCTCCAGGCCGGCCAGCGCATCCTCGCAGAACACCTGGTTGACCCAGGCCGTCATGACGCTTGCGGCGGCACGGGTTGCAGACGCAGTTCGGCGCTGCGGGCGTGCGCCTGCAGGCCTTCGCCATACGCGAGGGTGGCCGCGACTTTACCGAGCGTTTGGGCGCCGGCTTCGCTGACCTGGATGATGGACGAGCGTTTCTGGAAGTCGTACACGCCCAGCGGCGACGAGAAGCGCGCCGTACGCGAAGTCGGCAGCACGTGGTTCGGGCCGCAGCAATAGTCGCCCAGCGATTCGGACGAGAAGCGGCCCAGGAACATGGCGCCGGCGTGGCGGATTTTATCGGCCCACTGTTGCGGCTCGACGGCCGAGATTTCCAGGTGTTCGGCGGCGATGCTGCTGGCGATTTCGCACGCTTCATCCATGTCGCGCACGAGGATCAAAGCGCCGCGGTCGCTCATCGAGGTGGTGATCGTTTCACGGCGCGGCATCGATGGCAGCAGCTTGTGAATGCTGGCTTCGACCTTGGCGATGTAGTCCGCATCAGGGCACAGCAGGATGGCCTGCGCCAGCTCGTCGTGCTCGGCCTGCGAGAACAGGTCCATCGCCACCCAGTCCGGATCGGTGGTGCCGTCGCACAGCACCAGGATCTCGGACGGACCGGCGATCATGTCGATGCCGACCACGCCGAACACGCGGCGCTTGGCCGAGGCGACGTAGGCGTTGCCCGGACCGACGATCTTGTCGACCGGCTGGATGGTCTCGGTGCCATACGCCAGCGCGCCGACTGCCTGCGCGCCGCCGATGGTGATCACGCGCGTCACGCCGGCGATCGCAGCGGCGGCCAGCACCATCTGGTTCTTCACGCCGTCCGGGGTCGGGACCACCATGATGATTTCCTTGACGCCGGCGACGTGGGCCGGAATCGCGTTCATCAGCACCGACGACGGATACGCCGCCTTGCCGCCCGGGACATAGATGCCGACGCGGTCGAGCGGCGTCACGCGCTGGCCCAGCACCGTGCCGTCAGCCTCGGTGAAGGTAAAACCGGTCGAGGCTTGCCTTTGCCGCTCGTGGAACACGCGCACGCGCTCGGCAGCGACCTGCAGCGCCTCGCGCTGGGCCGCCGGCAGCGATGCCAGTGCCTGCTCAAGCTCCGCCTGGCCAATGTCGAATTCCGACATCGACTTGGCGCCGCCATTCGGAATGCGGTCGAATTTATTCGTGTACTCCAGCACCGCGGCGTCGCCGCGCGTCTTCACGTCGCGCAGGATCTGGGTGACGGCGTGCTCGATGGCGTCGTCGGTCTCGGCCTCGAAGGCCAGCAGCGCGTCGAGCGTCTGCTTGAAGTCAGGTGCGGTCGAATCGAGTTTGCGGATCTGTACTGCCATGACGTTCAGCCTTGTTTGTTCGAGGCGCGCTCAAACGCCTCCAGGATCGGTTGCAGGCGCTCGCGCTTGAGCTTGAGCGCGGCCTGGTTGACGACCAGGCGCGAGGAGATGTCCATGATCTTTTCGACTTCGACCAGGTTGTTGGCACGCAGCGTGCCGCCGGTCGAAACCACGTCGACGATGGCGTCCGACAGGCCGACCAGCGGCGCCAGCTCCATCGAGCCGTACAGCTTGATCAGGTCGACGTGCACGCCTTTCGAGGCGAAGTGCTCGCGCGCGGTGTTGACGAACTTGGTCGCCACGCGCAGGCGCGCGCCCTGGCGCACCGCGCTTTCGTAGTCGAAACCGGCATTGACCGCCACCGACATGCGGCAGCTGGCGATGCGCAGGTCGATCGGCTGGTACAGCCCTTCGCCGCCATGCTCGAGCAGCACGTCCTTGCCGGCCACGCCGAAGTCGGCGGCGCCGTGCTGGACGTAGGTCGGCACGTCGGACGCGCGCACGATCAGCACGCGCACGCCCGGGTCGTTGGTCGGCAGGATCAGCTTGCGCGAGGTTTCCGGGTTTTCCAGCACCTCGATCCCGGCCGCCGACAGCAGCGGCAGGGTGTCCTCGAAGATGCGGCCCTTGGACAGCGCCAGGATCAGGGAAGTACCGGTTTTGCTTTCGAAAGTCATGTGAGTCTTTTACGTGATGCGCTTACTTGATACGCACGATGTCGGCGCCAACCGCCGACAGCTTCACTTCCATGCGGTCGTAGCCGCGGTCGAGGTGGTAGATGCGGTCGATCAGGGTCGTGCCTTCGGCCGCCATGCCGGCGATGACCAGCGAAGCCGAGGCGCGCAGGTCGGTCGCCATCACCGGCGCGCCGACCAGGCGCTCCACGCCGCGCATGAAGGCGGTGTTGCCCTCGATCGAGATCTGCGCGCCCAGGCGGTTCATCTCCTGCACGTGCATGAAGCGGTTCTCGAAGATGGTCTCGGTTACGCGCGACGGGCCGTCGGCGATGGTGTTCACCGCCATGAACTGGGCCTGCATGTCGGTCGGGAAGCCCGGATACTCGGTGGTGCGGAACGACACCGGACGCGGACGGCCATCCATCTTGGCGCGGATGCTGTTCTCGCCGACGGTGAGCTGCAAGCCCATCTCGCGCAGCTTGTCGAGCGCCACGTCGAAGATGTCGGTGCGGGTGTTGGTCAGCTGGATGTCGCCGCCGGTGGCCGCCACTGCGCACAGGAACGTCGCCGCTTCGATGCGGTCCGAGATCACGCTGTGCGAAGCGCCGTGCAGTTCGTCCACGCCCTGGATCACCAGGCGGTCGGTGCCGATGCCGTCGATCCTGGCGCCCATCGCCACCAGCAGGTTGGCCAGGTCGGTCACTTCCGGTTCGCGCGCCGCGTTTTCCAGCACCGTCTCACCGTCGGCCAGGGTAGCTGCCATCAAGAGGTTCTCGGTGCCGGTGACGGTGATCATGTCGGTCAGGATGCGCGCGCCCTTGAGCTTCTTGGCTTTCGCGTAAATGTAGCCGCCCTCGATCGTGATCTCGGCGCCCATCGCGCGCAGGCCCTTGATGTGCTGGTCGACCGGACGCGAGCCGATGGCGCAGCCGCCCGGCAGCGAGACCTTGGCTTCGCCGAAGCGCGCCAGCAGGGGGCCGAGCACCAGAATCGAGGCGCGCATGGTTTTCACCAGGTCGTACGGCGCTTCGAGCGAGTCGATGGCGCTGCCGTTCATGGTGACTCGCAGTTCACCATCCTTGTCGTCCTGCTCGATTTTCAGGCCGGTCTTCTCGAGCAGCTTGAGCATGGTGCGCACGTCGTGCAGGCGCGGCACGTTCGCTAGACGCAGCTCGCCGGCGGTGAGCAGGCCTGCGCACAAAATAGGCAGCGCCGCGTTCTTGGCGCCGGAAACCGGAATGTCACCTTGGAGGCGCTTGCCGCCGACGATCTGGAGCTTGTCCATGCTTATCCTTGGTATTCTTCAGGGGTGAGGGTTTTCATCGACAGCGCGTGGATCTCTTCGCGCATGCGGTCGCCCAGCACCGCGTACACCACCTGGTGGCGCTGGATCGGACGCTTGCCGGCAAAGGCCGGCGACACGATCACGGCGTTGAAGTGCTGGCCGTCGCCTTCGACGTGCAGGTGCGTGCATTCGAGGCCGGCGCTGATGTAGCCGTGGATCAGTTCAGGTGTGGTCGCCAAGGGGTAACTCCAGATATCTTTAAGGTGCGCGGCCATGCCGCGCGGGTATTCATCAATGGCGCAGGTTGTAGCCGCGCTTGAGCAAAGTGATCGCAATCGTCGTCAGCACCACCAGGAACACCAGCACGATGGCCAGGCTGGTCCAGGGCGATACGTCCGACTGGCCGAAGAAGCCGTAGCGGAACCCGTCAATCATATAAAAGAACGGGTTGAAATGCGAGACGGCGAGCCAGAAAGGCGGCAATTTTTGGATCGAATAGAACACCCCGGCCAGGAAAGTGGCCGGCATGATCAGGAAGTTCTGGAACGCCGCCAGCTGGTCGAACTTCTCGGCCCATACGCCGGCGATCACGCCCATGGTGCCGAGGATCGCCGCACCCAGCAGCGCGAACACCACGATCCACACCGGCGCGACAAAAGTCAGGTGTGCGAACCATGCGGTGACGATGAACACGCCGGCGCCGACGGCCAGGCCGCGCAGGATCGAGGCGGCCACGTAGGCCGACAAGATCTCGGCATGCGACAGCGGCGGCAGCAGGATAAACACCAGGTTGCCGGTGATCTTCGACTGGATCAGCGACGAGGACGAGTTGGCGAACGCGTTCTGCAACACGCTCATCATCACCAGGCCCGGGATCAGGAACGAGGTATACGACACGCCATCCAGCATCTCGACCCGGCCGTCGAGCACGTGGCCGAAGATCAAGAGATAGAGCATGGCGGTGACCACCGGCGCAGCCACGGTTTGCGTGGCGACCTTCCAGAAGCGCAGCGACTCTTTATAGAACAGGGTACGGAAGCCCACGGAGAACAGGTTCATTTATTTGCCCTCCATGATCTGGATGAAGATGTCTTCCAGGTCGGCTTGTTCGAGTTGCATCTCGTCGATCACGGCGCCGCTTTCGCGCAGGCGCGCCAGGATCGGTTCGACTTCAGAGACATCGTTCACGCGCAGCGTGTACTTGTTGCCATGGTTGTGCTCATCGTGAGAGACCAGGTGGCGCAGCCCTTCGGGCAGATCGCCCGACTTCAGGTGCACCACCAGCTGCGAACCCGACACCCGGCGCAGCAGAGCGTTCATGTTATCCAGCGCCACCACTTCGCCGCGCTTGAGCATGGCCACGCGCTGGCACATGGCCTGCGCTTCTTCCAGGTAGTGGGTGGTCAGGACGACCGTGTGGCCGCCCTCGCGGTTCAGGCGCGAGATGAACTTCCACAGGGTCTGGCGCAGCTCGACGTCGACGCCGGCGGTCGGCTCGTCGAGCACGATCACCGGCGGACGGTGCACCAGCGCCTGGGCCACCAGCACGCGCCGCTTCATGCCGCCCGACAGCGCGCGCATGTTGACGTCGGCTTTCTCGGTCAGGTCGAGGTTGTGCATCACCTCGTCGATCCAGGCGTCGTTGTTGCGGATGCCGAAGTAGCCCGACTGCAATCGCAAGGTCTCGCGCACCGTGAAGAACGGGTCGAACACGAGTTCTTGCGGCACCACGCCGAGGCGCTTGCGCGCTTCGCGGAAGTCGGCCACGACGTCGTGGCCGTGGATGCGCACGCTGCCGGCGTCGGGCCGGATCAGGCCCGCGATGGTGGAAATCAGGGTGGTCTTGCCGGCCCCGTTGGGACCGAGGAGGCCGAAGAACTCGCCCTGTTCGATGTTCAGGGAGACGCCCTTCAGGGCCTTGAAGCCTTTGTAGCTCTTCTCGACGCTGTCAATCTGGATCGCTGTCATGCTTGTTGGATGGCGTGGCGCGCGAAAAACGCGCGCACTCAAACCGTGCAGGGGAAACCGGCCATTATAGGTGAAATCGCCACGTCAAGCCGGGCGCCGGCGGATTCCCGACGGGCGGGTGCAATACAGCGGAATGCATGGGGATCGGGGCGCGCGGGCGGCCCACAAAAACATCGCGCCGGACAGGCCGGCGCGAAGGAAGTACGAGTCAGGGCAACAGCGGGTCAGGCTTGCTGCGGCAGCAGCGTATCGACCCCGTACAGGGCCGCCAGCTTGTGGACGTTGTCCGGCACGTTGACGAAGGTGAGGCGGTGGCCGGCATCGAGCGCGCGGCGCTGCCAGGCCAGCAGCAGGGCCACGCCCGACGAGTCGGCGGCCTTCACGCCGCCCAGGTCGAACACGGTCTCGCCGGCGCGGATCGCCGCCGTGCCCTGTTCCAGCGCTTCGCGGGCGCTGGTGAAGATCAGGGCGTCGATCGACAGCATGGGATTTGCTTCAGCCATTACGTCGATCTTACTTGGCCGGCGCGGCCAGCGGCTTCGATGCCAGCTGGGCGTTGCGCTCGGCCAGGCGCTTGATCAGGCCATCCACGCCGTTCTTGCTGATCTCGCTGTTGAAGGTGCTGGTGTAGGTCTGGACCAGCCAGGCGCCCAGCACGTTCACGTCGTAGATCTTCCAGCCCTGGTCGCCCTTCGACAGGCGATAGTTCAGGGTGATCGGCTCGCCGCGCGACACGTTCACCTGCGAACGCACTTCGACGTCGGTGTCCGATGGGCTCGAGCGCATCGGCTTGAACTCGACGGTCTCGTTCTTGATGGTCGACAGCGCGCCGGCGTAGGTGTACACCAGCAGGGTGCGGAATTCCTGGGTCAGCTTCTGCTGCTGCTCAGGGGTGGCGCTGCGCCAGTGGCGGCCGGCCGCCTGCTGGGTCATTTTCTGGGCGTCGACGTAAGGCAAAATCTTCGAGTTCACCAGGTCCATGATCTTGGCGCGGTTGCCGGCCTGGATGTCCTTGTCGGCCTTGACGCTGTCGATCACGTCGGCGCTGATGCGCTTGACCAGCGCGTCCGGTGCTTCATTGGCGACCGGCGCGGCGATGACGCTGGCGGAGAAGACCGCGGTCGCGGCAGCGGCCGCGAACAGTTGCATGACTGGCTTCATATGTCGTTTCCTTTATCAAGTGGCGCCGCCGCGCGCTGGAGCAGCGCTGCTGGCGGCTGGTACCTGGTTAATTTACTTCTTCTCGACCGACACCGGCTGCGGCACCACCTGCGAATTGGCGTCACCGGCAGCATCGGCGCCGGCATCGTCATTGGCCTGGCGCGGCACATCGCCGTCGTACACCTGGCTCTGGCGGCGCTGCAGATAGCCGTCGCGCAGGAATTCGTAGCGGTCCAGCGCGGCTTCTTCGAGCAGGTTCGATGCGTCCAGCAGCGTGGCGCGCTTGTCGATGATGCGCACGCCGGCGCCGATGTTGCGCACGTGGGTCGGATCCTTGTACTTCCAGATGTCGCCGGCGAAATCGGCCGGCAACGCCGCGGTGTCACGTACCGTAGATGGGCCCAGCAGCGGCAACATCAAGAAGGGACCGCTTGGAACGCCCCATTTTCCCAGGGTCTGGCCGAAATCCTCGTTGTGTTTCGGCATGCCGGCTTCGGAGGCGATGTCCAGCAGGCCGAAGATGCCGAAGGTCGAGTTCAGCGCGAAGCGGCCGAAATCGGTGCCGCCATCTTCAACTTTGCCTTGCAGGAAGTTGTTGATCGAACTCCAGGCGTCGGACAGGTTGCCGAAGAAGTTGTTCACGCCGGTTTGCGCGAAGCCCGGCACCACGTTCTTGTAGGCGGTGGCGGTGGGCTTGAGCACGGTGCGGTCGACTGCATCGTTGAAGCTGAATACTGCGCGGTTATAGCCTTCCAGCGGGTCCTGCTGATTGCCGGTGGTGGCGCAACCGCTCAGGGCCAGTACAGCAGCGGCGGCGGCGCATGCGCGCAGGCGCGAGAGCGTGACGGTGTGCTTCATTCACTACCTTCCTTTCCTTCTGCAGCCTTGCTGTAGATAAATTGGTTAATCAAGTCTTCCAACACCGTCGCCGACTGGGTACGAATGATGCGGTCGCCTTCGGCCAGGTTCTTTTCGTCGCCACCGGCTTCGATGCCGATGTATTGCTCGCCCAACAAACCAGCGGTCAAAATTTTCAGAGAACTATCTTTCGGAAATTTATACTCGGTATCCATGTCGAGGCGCACGGATGCCTGGAAGCTCTTGTCGTCGAACGTGATGTCGCTCACGCGGCCGACCACCACACCGGCGCTCTTGACCGGCGCCTGCGGCTTGAGGCCGCCGATATTGTCGAAGCGGCCGGTGATGCTGTAGGTCTGGCCAAACGACATGGAACTCATGTTCCCGGCCTGGAATGCCAGGAACAGCAGAGAGGCCAGACCCAGCAGGACGAACAGGCCGACCCAGACGTCGATAGTTTTGCGATGCATTTGAATACCTTACAGAACCGTTGTTTTATTAAATTATTTATTGAACATCAGGGCGGTCATCACGAAGTTCAGACCCCAGACCAGCAGCGAAGCAATCACGACGGTGCGCGTGGTAGCGCGCGACACGTCTTCCGGCGTCGGCTGGGCCTGATACCCCTGGAACAGGGCGGTAAAGGTCACTGCGATGCCAAAGATAAAGCTTTTAATCACGCCGTTCAGTACGTCATTTCGCACATCGACGCCGGCTTGCATCTGCGCCCAGAACGAACCTTCGTCGACGCCGATCAGTTTCACGCCCACCAGGTAGCCGCCCAGCACGCCGACCGCCGAGAACACGGTGGCCAGCACCGGCATCGCGACCACGCCGGCCCAGAAGCGGGGCGCCAGCACGCGCTGCAGCGGGTTGATCGCCATCATTTCCATGGCTGACAGCTGTTCGCCGGCTTTCATCAGGCCGATCTGGGCGGTGAGCGACGTGCCGGCGCGGCCGGCGAACAGCAGCGCCGTGACCACCGGCCCCAGTTCGCGCACCAGCGCCAGCGCCACCACCTGGCCCAGCATCTGCTCGGCGCCGTACTGGTTCAGCGTGTAATAGCCCTGCAGCGCCAGCACCATGCCGACGAACAGGCCGGACACGGCGATGATCACCAGCGAGTAGTTGCCGATAAAATGGATCTGTTCGGAAATCAAACCCGGACGGCGGAAGGCGCCGGGCGACACGCGCATCAGATTGAAGAACGAACGCACCGCGAAGCCGAGGCTGGCAATGTTTTCGCGCACGGTGCGGCCAACGCCGCCGATGATGCGAGCGATCACTTACGCACTCCCAGGCCCAGGTCGTCGGCCAGCGACTTGCCAGGGTAATGGAACGGCACCGGACCATCCGGCGCGGCATTCACGAATTGCTTCACGTAAGGGTCTTCCGAAACACGCAGCTGGTCGGGCGTACCTTCTGCCACGATCTTGCCAGCCGACATGAAATACACGTAATCGGCGATAGCGAAGCACTCCTGCACGTCGTGCGACACCAGGATCGAAGTCGAGCCGAGCGCGTCGTTCAGGTTGCGGATCAGGTTGGCGGTGACGCCCATCGAGATCGGATCCAGGCCGGCGAACGGCTCGTCGTACATGATCAGTTCCGGGTCGAGCGCCACTGCGCGCGCCACGGCCACGCGGCGCGCCATGCCGCCCGAGATTTCGGCCGGTTTGAGGCGGTGCGCATTGCGCAGGCCGACGGCGTTCAGTTTCATCAGCACTAGGTCGCGGATCAGTTCTTCCGGCAGGTCGGTATGCTCGCGCAGCGGAAAGGCGACGTTGTCGAACACCGACAGGTCGGTGAACAGGGCGCCGAACTGGAACAGCATGCCCATGCGGCGGCGCAGGCGGTACAGGCCTTGCGTGTCGAGCTGGTGCACGACTTCGCCGCCGATGCGCACTTCGCCGCGCTGGGGGCGGATCTGGCCGCCGATCAGGCGCAACACCGTGGTCTTGCCGCAGCCGGAACCGCCCATGACGGCAATGAGCTTGCCGCGCGGGAAGTCCATGCGCAGATTCGACAGGATGGAACGCTCACCGTACGCAAAATGCAGATCGCGGATTTCGACTAGGTTCGACACGGCGTAATTAAAGTTTGGGTAATTCAGTATTGTAGTGCAGAAAGCCATCATCCTGCTGGAGGCCCCTCCGTTTACGCCGGTTCAGCGACGTACTATTACAACACTAATAACTTGAGAGTCAGCTATTTCGTGCGATAAGCTGTTGTTTTTGTTCGAATATGCATATTTTGCAATGTTGCGATTCATTGTTCGAGGACAACAAGTGTCACAGAGAAACTCTGCACTCCGTGTCGCTCTTCGTTTCAGTTGTCGCTGCTTTGCAGCACGGTATGTGACTATGCCTTCTGTATCTCCTATATAAGGTCATTACGGCATTATTTTTGTCCAAAAAATTGCTGTTACGTTACATAAAAGCGGCTAGCAATTTCCATTTGTTAATATAATGCTTATTTTTTAAGTCAGGATGAATGCCATGAACAAGCCAACCGTTCCATCCTGGCTCTCCGGCGAGCGCGCCCGCGGTGGCGTGCAGTTCCTCAAATTCGCCTTCGTTGGCGGGACGGCGACCGCCCTTCATTATGCGATCTTCCTGGCGCTGGTGATGTTCGCCGGCGTTGCCCCCGGCCTGGCGGCCGCCATCGGCGCCTGTTTCGGCGCCTGCGTGGTGTATACCCTCAACCACCGCTATACCTTTACCACCCAACGCTCGCATGGACAGATGATCCCGCGCTTTGTCGCGCTGTCGGTGCTGGGCGCGCTCCTGAATGGCGCCATCGTCACCTGGCTGACCGGCGCCGGCCTGCATTTCCTGCTGTCCCAGGTTGTCGCCACCATCCTTGTTCTGTTCATTAATTTTGGCGTGAGCAAAAAATGGATCTATCGGTAAGCCAGGCCGTCACCGATTTCCTGCACGGGCCAGCGTTGTAGCCCGAAGCACGGGTGCAAAAGCAAAAGGCCGCCAGCGTGACGCTGGCGGCCTTTTTTCATGCGTTCCGCTTCAGCGCGGCAGGGTCGATGCGCCCATCAGGAATTCGTCGACGGCGCGCGCGCACTGGCGGCCTTCGCGGATCGCCCACACCACCAGCGACTGGCCGCGGCGCATGTCGCCGGCCGCGAACACTTTCGGGCTCGAGGTCTGGTAAGCAGTCTCACCATCGACCGTGGCGCGCGCATTGCCGCGTGCATCCTTCTGCACGCCGAACGCGTCCAGCACCTGCTGCACCGGCGAGACGAAGCCCATCGCCAGCAGCACCAGGTCGGCCTTCATCTCGAATTCCGAATCCGGCACCTCGATCATCTTCCCGTCCTTCCACTCGACGCGGCAGGCGATCAGCTTGTCGACCTTGCCGCCCTTGCCTTCCAGGCGCTTGGTCGCCACCGCCCAGTCACGTTCGCAGCCTTCTTCGTGCGAGGACGAGGTGCGCAGGCGGGTCGGCCAGTACGGCCAGACCAGCGGCTTGTTCTCGTGCTCGGGCGGCTGCGGCAGCAGCTCGAACTGGGTCACCGACGCGGCGCCGTGGCGGTTCGAAGTGCCGACGCAGTCGGAACCGGTATCGCCGCCGCCGATCACCACCACGTGTTTGCCGGTGGCCTTCAGCTGGTCTTTCAGCTTGTCGCCGGCATTCACGCGGTTCTGCTGCGGCAGGAAGTCCATCGCGAAGTGCACGCCCTTGAGCTGACGGCCCGGCACCGGCAGGTCGCGCGGCTGCTCGGCGCCGCCGGCCAGGATCACGGCGTCGAATTCCTTGTCCAGGTCTTCCGGGAAGATGGTGTCGCGCGCCATATTGCTGACCGTGGCCGGGAAGTCCTTGCCGATCAGGACACCGGTGCGGAAAGTGACGCCCTCGGCCTGCATCTGTTCGACCCGGCGGTCGATCAATCCCTTTTCCATCTTGAAGTCGGGGATCCCGTAGCGCAGCAGGCCGCCGATGCGGTCGCTCTTTTCGAACACGGTGACGTCGTGGCCGACGCGCGCCAGCTGCTGGGCCGCGGCCAGGCCAGCCGGGCCGGAGCCGATGATGGCGACCTTCCTGCCGGTCTTCGTGCCTGGTGGCTGCGGCACCACCCAGCCGTGTTCCCAGCCGGCGTCGATGATCTTGCGCTCGATCGACTTGATGCCGACCGGATCGCTGTTGATGCCCAGGGTGCAGGCCGATTCGCATGGGGCCGGGCAGATGCGGCCAGTGAACTCGGGGAAGTTATTCGTCGAGTGCAGGTTATCCAGCGCGTGGCGGTAGTTGTTGTGGAAGACCAGGTCGTTCCAGTCCGGGATCATGTTGTTGACCGGGCAGCCCGTGTTACAGAACGGGATGCCGCAATCCATGCAGCGCGCGCCCTGGACCTTGGCTTGAGCGTCGGTCAGGGTGATCGTGAATTCCTTGTAGTTCTTCAGTCGCGCGGCGGGTTCGAGGTGGTCCTCTTCCTGCCGTTCGAATTCCATGAAGCCGGTGATTTTACCCATCTGTTTTCCTTGTCAGTCGGTCAGCGCTGCAGGCATTACGCTGCCAGCTCGATCTTGTCGTTCGCTTCTTCCATGCTCGAGAAATGCATCTCTTCGAGCGCGCGCTTGTAGTCGGTCGGGAACACCTTGACGAACTTGGCGCGGCTGTTGGCCCAGTCGTCGAGCAGGTTGCGTGCGCGCGTGCTGCCGGTGTACTTGAAGTGGCGCTCGATCAGGCGCCGAAGGATGACCTCATCGGCCTCGCGCTCGCTGCCACGGGTCTGGCTGTGCCAGGCCGCGGGGTCAAGCTGCTCGCGCGCGGACAGCACCGGCTCCAGGTTGACCATGGTAGTGTTGCAGCGGCCCGCGAAATCGCCCTTCGGGTCGTACACGAACGCCACGCCGCCCGACATGCCGGCCGCGAAGTTGCGGCCGGTCTCGCCCAGCACCACCACCGTCCCGCCGGTCATGTATTCGCAACCGTGGTCGCCGCAGCCTTCCACCACCGTGGTGGCGCCCGAGTTGCGCACCGCGAAGCGTTCGCCGGCGACGCCATTGAAGAAGGCTTCACCCGAAATGGCGCCATACATCACGGTATTGCCGACGATGATGTTGTCGACCGCGCGGCCGCGGAATTCGGTGTTCGGCCGCACGATGATGCGCCCGCCCGACAGGCCCTTGCCGACGTAGTCGTTGCCTTCGCCGACCAGGTCGAGCGTGATGCCGCCGGCCAGGAACGCCGCCGCCGACTGCCCGGCGGTGCCCTGCAGCTGGATGTGGATGGTGTCGTCCGGCAGGCCAACGTGGCCATAGCGCTTGGCGACTTCGCCCGACAGCATGGCGCCGACGGTGCGGTTCAGGTTTTTCACCGGGGAGATGAACGAAACCCGCTCGCCCTTCTCCAGCGCCGCCCTGGCCTGCGCGATCAGCTTGTGGTCCAGGGCTTTATCCAGGCCATGGTCCTGCGCTTCGGTGTGGAACAGGGCGCGCGGGCTCTCGACCTTCGGCTGATAGAAGATGTTCGAGAAGTCCAGGCCCTGCGCTTTCCAGTGCCCGATCGCTTTCGATTTATCCAGCAGGTCGGCGCGGCCGATCAATTCGTCGTAGGTGCGGATGCCCAGCTGCGCCATGATCTGGCGCGCTTCTTCGGCCACGAAGAAGAAGTAATTCACCACGTGTTCCGGTTTACCCTGGAACTTGGCGCGCAACACCGGATCCTGGGTCGCGACGCCCACCGGGCAGGTATTCAGGTGACACTTGCGCATCATGATGCAGCCTTCCACCACCAACGGCGCGGTGGCAAAGCCGATTTCGTCGGCGCCCAGCATGGCGGCAATCACCACGTCGCGGCCGGTGCGCATCTGGCCATCCGCTTGCACGCGGATGCGGCTACGCAGGCCGTTGAGCACCAGCGTCTGCTGGGTCTCGGCCAGGCCCAACTCCCACGGCGTGCCGGCGTGCTTGACCGAGGACAACGGCGAAGCGCCGGTGCCGCCGTCGTGGCCGGCCACCACCACGTGGTCGGCCTTGGCTTTCGAGACGCCGGCGGCGACGGTGCCGATGCCGACTTCCGACACCAGCTTGACCGAGATCGAGGCGCGCGGATTCGCGTTCTTCAGGTCGTGGATCAGCTGCGCCAGGTCTTCGATCGAATAGATGTCGTGGTGCGGCGGCGGCGAGATCAGGCCCACGCCCGGCACCGAGAAGCGCAGCGAGGCGATGTACTCGGACACCTTATGGCCCGGCAGCTGGCCGCCCTCGCCCGGCTTGGCGCCTTGCGCCATCTTGATCTGGATTTGATCGGCCGAGTTCAGGTATTCGGCGGTGACGCCGAAGCGGCCCGAGGCCACCTGCTTGATCTTCGAGCGCAGCGAGTCGCCGTCTTCCAGCGGAATGTCCGCCACCACGCGCTCAAGCCCCAGCACCGAGCCCAGGGTCTCGCCCTTCCTGATGACGATGCCCTTGAATTCGTTGGTGTAGCGCAGCGGGTCTTCGCCGCCTTCGCCGGTATTGCTTTTTCCCCCGATGCGGTTCATCGCGATCGCCAGCGTGGCGTGGGCTTCGGTGCTGATCGAACCGAGCGACATGGCGCCGGTGGCGAAGCGCTTGACGATGTCCTTGGCCGGTTCCACTTCTTCCAGCGGGATCGCCTTCTCGCGCTCGATGCGGAATTCGAACAGGCCGCGCAGCGTCAGGTGGCGCTTGCTCTGGTCGTTGATCAGCTGGGCGTATTCCTTGTAAGTGGAATAGTTGTTGGCGCGGGTCGAGTGCTGCAGCTTGGCGATCGCGTCCGGCGTCCACAGGTGGTCTTCGCCGCGCACGCGGAAGGCGTATTCGCCGCCGACGTCGAGCGCATTGGCCAGGGTCGGATCGGCGCCGAAGGCCAGGTTGTGCAGGCGCAGCGCTTCCTCGGCCACCTCGAACACGCCGATGCCTTCGACGTTCGACGAAGTGCCCTTGAAGTACTTGTCGACCAGCGACTTGTTCAGGCCCACGGCCTCGAAGATCTGGGCGCCGCAGTAGGACATGTAGGTGGAGATGCCCATCTTCGACATCACCTTCAGCAAGCCCTTGCCGACCGCCTTGATGTAGTTGTAGCTGGCGGTTTCCGCCGACATCTCGTGCGGCAGGCTGTGGGCCAGCTCGGTCAGGGTTTCCAGCGCCAGGTAAGGGTGCACGGCTTCGGCGCCGTAGCCGGCCAGCAGCGCAAAATGATGGGTCTCGCGCGCCGAGCCGGTTTCCACCACCAGGCCGGTCGAGGCGCGCAGGCCGCGTCCCACCAGGTGCTGGTGCACGGCGGAGGTGGCGAGCAGCGCGGGAATCGCGACCAGGTCGGGCGACAGGCGGCGGTCCGAGACGATCAGGATGTTGTGGCCGGATTTGACCGCGTCCACCGCTTCCGCGCACAGCGAGGCGATCGAGGCTTCAATGCCTTCCTTGCCCCAGGCGACCGGATAGCAGATGTTCAGCTCATAGGCCTTGAACTTGCCGCCGGTGTGCTGCGAGATGCCGCGCAGGCGCGCCATGTCGTCGAAACCCAGGATCGGCTGCGACACTTCGAGGCGCATCGGCGGGTTGACGTTGTTGGTGTCGAGGATGTTCGGTTTGGGACCGATGAACGACACCAGCGACATCACCATGCTTTCGCGGATCGGGTCGATCGGCGGGTTGGTCACCTGGGCGAACAGCTGCTTGAAGTAGTTGTACAGGGGTTTCAGTTTGTTCGAGGTGACGGCCAGCGGCGAATCGTTGCCCATCGAGCCGGTGGCTTCCTCGCCCAGCACCGCCATCGGCGCCATCAGGAATTTCAGGTCTTCCTGGGTGTAGCCGAAGGCTTGCTGGCGGTCGAGCAGCGTGAGCGCCGGCTTTTCGCCCTGCGCGTCTTGCGTGCGTTGCTGGGTTTGCGCCAGCTTGATTTCATTGAGTTTGATGCGCACCGACTTGATCCACGCCTTGTATGGTTTGGCGTTGGCGTAGGTGTCCTTGAGTTCCTTGTCGTCGATGATGCGGCCGGCTTCCAGGTCGATCAGGAACATCTTGCCCGGCTGCAGACGCCACTTCTGGACGATGCGCGATTCGGGAATCGGCAGCACGCCGGACTCGGACGCCATCACCACCAGGTCGTCCTCGGTGATCACGTAGCGCGCCGGACGCAGGCCGTTGCGGTCCAGCGTGCCGCCAATGTGGCGGCCATCGGTGAAGGCCATCGCGGCCGGGCCGTCCCATGGCTCCATCATGGCGGCGTGGTATTCGTAGAAGGCGCGGCGGTTGTCGTCCATCGCCGGATGGTTTTCCCAGGCTTCGGGGATCATCATCATCATCGCCTGGCCGATCGGGTAGCCGGCCATGATCAACAGTTCGAGCGCGTTGTCAAAGCAGGCGGTGTCGGACTGACCTTCATAGATCAGGGGGAACAGCTTTTGCAGGTCGTCGCCCAGCACCGCCGACTTGAGGATGCCCTCGCGCGCGCGGGTCCAGTTGAAGTTGCCCTTGACGGTGTTGATCTCGCCGTTGTGGGCGATCAGGCGGTACGGGTGGGCCAGCGGCCACTCGGGGAAGGTGTTGGTCGAGAAGCGCTGGTGCACCAGGGCCAGCGCCGAGATGCAGCGCGGGTCCTGCAGATCCTTGTAAAACACGCCGACCTGGTCGGCCAGCAGCAGGCCTTTGTAGACCACAGTGCGCGCCGACATCGACGGCACGAAGAACTCCTTGCCGTGCAGGAGCTTCAGGGCCTGGATCGCGTGGCCGGACGACTTGCGGATCACGTACAGCTTACGTTCGAGGGCATCGGTGACCATGATGTCCGGGCCGCGACCGATGAAGATCTGGCGGATCACCGGCTCCTTGGCGCGCACGAACGGCGACATCGGCATGGTCTCGTCGACCGGCACGTTGCGCCATCCCAGCACCACCTGGCCCTCGATGCGCACGGCGCGTTCGATTTCCTGTTCGCAGGCGATGCGCGACGCGTGCTCCTTCGGCAGGAACACCATACCAACGCCGTATTCGCCGGGCGGCGGCAGCTCGACGCCTTGCTTGGCCATTTCGTCGCGGTAGAACTGGTCCGGGATCTGGATCAGGATGCCGGCGCCATCGCCCATCAGCGCATCAGCGCCGACGGCACCCCGGTGATCCAGGTTCTTCAGGATCTGCAGACCCTGTTCGACAATCGAGTGACTCTTGTTGCCCTTGATGTGGGCGATGAATCCGACGCCGCAGGCATCGTGTTCATTGGCGGGGTCGTACAAACCTTGGGCAATCATGAGACGTTCTCCACAGCTTTTTCGAGGATCGAACGCCGAGAATAGTGCAATGCAAAATCCCCCGTCAACCTAAACAATTAGGGTCAGAGTCGAATTGTTTGACAACTTTTTGCTGAAGCGATTAATTGGGGACAGAGTCAATCGCATTCGGCGAGAATCTGCTGATGACTCTGCAAGTCGTTGATTTTTATCGGAATGCAGATGCAAAAACGGCACGGATAACCGTGCCGCCAGAGGAGGAATTCGCGCCGTTCAGGGCTGTGGAAGTGGTGGCAGAGCCCGTGCAAATGGCCGTCCACGCTTGGCCGGCAGGATCTGGCGCTGGGTTTTGCGCTCGAGGTCGGTTTTGAAACCATTCGAGCCCAGCGGCTGGTTCTTCAGGATCGACAGCGTGATGAATTCGACCTCTTCGGTGGTGAGTCCCTGCTGCACCATGTCGGTGTAGGCGGCCTCACGTTGGAACGGCGTATTGCCCAGCGCCCAGAACAGCGCATGGTCGGCCACCAGCGTATCGACCTTGGCGCCAGCGTGGTGGGCATAGCTGGACCAGGGATAGTCGCCCGGCCCGGCCACCATCTGGGCGCGCACCGGATTGAGCTCGATGTAGCGGCTGCAGGTCATGAAGTAGCGGTCGGTGTCGATCAGCGAGGTGCGGAAGCGCCCTTCGAACAGGCCGCCGGTGCGCTCGTACTTGTGGTTGAACCAGGGGACGTAGAGGCGGCCGAGCTTTTGCATCATCAGCGCCAGGCCGGTGGCGTCGGCCGGCGTGGCCAGCAGGTGCAGGTGGTTCGGCATCAGCACATAGGCGTGGATCGCCACCTCGTAGAAGCGCGCCGCATCCTTGAGCCAGACCAGCAAACGCTGATAGTCGGCCTCTTCGCGGAAGATCGCCTGGCGGTCGTTGCCACGCTGGATCACGTGGTGCGGTTGCTGGGGAACGATGAGTCGGGGTTGGCGGGCCATGGCGTCTGCTTCATTGTTGAGCAGTGATTCTACCGCGTAAAAATGACTCTGTCCCTAATTAATCGCAAGCTCGGCTCAAATGGGCTTGACTCTGTCCCCATTTATTGCTGACCAGATCCCAAGGCACGTTGACTCTGTCCCTTATTAGCGAAATCGAATCCGGAAGGCCATAGAAATGAAAAAATTGGCCAATAATTCGACTCTGACCCTAATTGTCTGAGTGGATATTGGCCAACAATTTTACTCTGACCCTAATTACCTCTGATTAGAGGGGGTGAAGGGGCGCCGGGGGAGCGCCGGGGTCAGGCGAGGGTGAAGCCGGCGGAGAGGCTGTAGCCTTCGCCGTAGGCGCTGCGCAGGGGCAGGTCCTGGCCGAGGCCGGAACGGGCTTTCTTGCGCAGGCGGTAGACCAGCATGTCGACCCGGCGGCTGGCGTCCGGGTCTTCGCCGCCCATGCCGGCCACGATCACGTGGCGCGGGACCGGACGGGTGTTGATCGTCAGCAAGTGCAGGAAATTGCACTCTTTTTCGGTCAGGTCGATGGTCTTGTCCATCAGCTGCAGCTGGCGCGCGCTGACGCGCAGCGTCCATTTGCTCGGCGCGGGAGCGGGATCGGGCGGACGCACGCGGCGGTCGAGGGCCTCGATGTGGGCGGCCAGCTCGGGGAACTTGATCGGCTTGGTCAGGTAGTGGTCGGCGCCCAGGCGCAGGCCCAGGATGCGGTGGTCGAATGCCACCCGGCCGGTCAATACCAGCAGCCCGATCTCGGGATACAGCTGGCGCATGCGCGGAATCACGTTGAATCCGTCCTCGTCCGGCAGGCCGAGGTCGAGCACCACCACGGCGGCGGGCGTGCGCGTCAGCGCCGCCCACATTTCGCTGGCCGTCCTGGCGATCGTGACCTCATGGTCGAGCTCGGTAAGGAACTCGGCCATGTCGTCGGCGTACTCGCCATTGTCTTCAACAATCAATATCTGCGTCATGCGTTGGCCATGTTGGTCTCGTTACCCAGCCGTGTCAGCGTTATCCAGATCGGGTCGCTCCTGACTGGATCGATCCCGATTATCACTGTTGAGGCTAACTGAGGCAAGGAGTTGTTCCTCTACATTCCAAGCGCCGGCATCCAGAGGCGGAATTCGGCGCCTCCCCGTTGTTGCTCCTGCTCGTGCTCCGGCAGGGGCGCCAGGCTCAGCATCCCCCCATGCACTTCGACGATCGAGCGGGCCATGTACAGACCCAGCCCGCTGCCCGCCATGCCGGCCGCGTTCTTGCCGCGGTAGCCCTTGTCGAACACGCGCTCGGCGTCTTCCGACGCCACCCCGTCGCCGCCGTCCAGCACCGCCAGCTCGACCCCGCCGCCGCTGCGCCGTGCGCGCAGGGTGACCGGGCTGCCGGGCGGCGAAAAGGCCAGCGCGTTGTCGATCAATACTTTCAGCGCCAGCCGCAAGCCTTCCGGTTCGCCGCGCAGCATCAGCGGCAAGTCCTCGGTTTCCAGCAGCGCCTGGCGCTGCGCGGCGCGCACCTGCTGCACCCCGGTCTCGACCAGGTCACGCACCGTGATCGTGTTCGGCTGGCGCGTGCGTCCCAGCGTGGCCATGCGGTCCGGCGACAGGTATTCGTCCAGCATCGCGATCAGGCGGTCGACCGCGGCGCCGATCTTGCGGTAGCGCTGGCGGGTGGCGTCGTCGGCCTGGTTTGACGTCGCTTCCAGGCGCTGGATGGCGCCGTCGATGGTCGCCAGCGGGGTACGGAATTCGTGGTTCAGCATGCTGGCGAAGCGTTTCTGCTCGCCCAGGTAGGTGCGCCGCTCGGACAGGTCGCACAGCAGGCCGACCAGGGCCGTGGACGAATCTTCGCCCTGCACAACGGTCGCGATCGCTTCCAGCGCCAGCGGCCGGCCTTCGGCATGCTGCAGGTCGAACTCATGCGTGCTGCGTACACCCGGCGCTCCATACGAGGCCTCGGTCAGCCAGGCGCCCAATGGCGCCAGCGCCGCCGGTCCGATGCCGTCCAGCGCGCCCTGCAGGGCGGCGGCGTCATGACCGCTGAGTTCGGCAAAGGACGGGCTCAGGTAGACCAGGCGGCCTTCCGGCAAGGCGATGCTGAAGGCGACGTCACCGCCCAGCTCGGCCATGGTCCGGAATTGATCGAGCGTCGGCAAGCCAGCCGCGCCGGACGATTCCGGAAGGCTGGACGAGGCGGTGATCGGACTGGACTTCATGGCAACGGCATTCTTAACCAACTGTAAATTGTGTTGTGTTTATTATCAAGTATAGCTCTGCTGTTCAATATCTGCAGAATTATGTGCGCCAACAAAATCCCATGCCCGTCCGCAATCTGAAACAATTGCGCCACGCTGGCGGGAGATGCGCGATAATTTGCGCACTATGACCGATACTGCAACCCTCCCCCCACTCCCAGACCGGCTCTCGATCGATCCGAGCAGCCCTTTCCACAACCGTGACGTGTTCCAGCACGACGTCGGCATCCGCTTCAACGACAAGGACCGCTACGACGTCGAAGAGTATTGCCTGAGCGAAGGCTGGATCAAGGTTGCCGCCGGCAAGACCCTGGACCGCAAGGGCAAGCCGATGCTGATCAAGCTGAAGGGCAAGGTCGAAGCGTTTTACAAGTAATCCATCAGCAAGAAAATAAACAGGGCGCCAAATGCGCCCTGTTTATTTTTACCGCTCCATCAGCCCTCTTCAAGCGGCGCGAAGATCGCCTGCAGATCTTCCTGCGTCAGCGCCATCTTCTGCGATTCGCCTTCCGACAGGATCGACTGCGCCAGCTCCGACTTCTTCTGCTGCAGCAGCTGGATCTTTTCTTCCAGCGTGCCTTTCGCGATCAGTTTATAGACGAACACCGGCTTGTCCTGCCCGATGCGCCAGGCGCGGTCGGTGGCCTGGTTCTCGGCCGCCGGGTTCCACCATGGGTCGTAGTGGATCACGGTGTCGGCCGCGGTCAGGTTCAGGCCAACCCCGCCGGCCTTCAGGCTGATCAGGAAGATCGGCACCGCGCCCTGCTGGAAGGCGGCCACCTGGGCCGAGCGGTCGCGCGTCTCGCCGGTCAGCAGCGCGTAGCGGATGCCGCGCGCGTCGAGTTCTTCCTCGATCAGGCCGAGCATGCTGGTGAACTGCGAGAACACCAGGATCTTGCGGCCTTCGCCCAGCAGGTCTTCCACCATCTGCATCAGGTCGGTCAGCTTGGCCGACACCGCCGCCGTGTTCTTCTTGGCCGGCATGGCTTTTACCAGGCGCGGGTCGCAACATACCTGGCGCAGCTTGAGCAGCGCTTCCAGGATCACGATCTGGCTGCGCGCCACGCCCTTGCGGTCGATCTCTTCGCGCACCTTCTTGTCCATCGCCAGGCGCACGGTTTCGTACAGGTCGCGCTGCGGGCCCGAGAGCTCGATGCGGCGCACCATCTCGGTTTTCTGCGGCAGCTCCTTGGCCACGTGGTCCTTGGTCCGGCGCAGCAGGAACGGACGGATGCGACGATTGAGCAGCGTGCGCCGCACCGGATCGTCCTGGCGTTCGATCGGATGGCGGAACTGGGTGTTGAAAGTCTTCTCGTCGCCCAACAGGCCCGGGAGCAGGAAGTGGAACTGCGACCACAGTTCGCCCAGGTGATTCTCGAGCGGGGTGCCCGACAGGCACAGACGGTGGCTGGCATCGAGCGAGCCGGCGGTCTGCGCCGCTTTCGAGCGGGTGTTCTTGATGTAGTGCGATTCGTCCAGGATCACCAGGTGATAGTGGTGCTTGCGCAGTTCTTCCTCGTCGCGCGGCAGCAGCGCGTAGGTGGTCAGCACCACGTCGGCACCGTCGATCTGGTCGAACTGGTCCATGCGCTCCTTGCCCTGCAGGAGCAGGACTTTGAGGCTCGGCGCGAAGCGCGCGGCTTCTTCGAACCAGTTGGTCATCAGGCTGGTCGGCGCGATCACCAGTGCGGGACTGGTCAGGCGGCCGGCTTCTTTTTCGGTCAGGATGTGGGCCAGCGTCTGCACGGTTTTACCGAGGCCCATATCGTCGGCCAGGATGCCGCCCAGGTCGTACTCGCGCAGGAACTGCATCCACGACAGGCCATCGAGCTGGTAGTCGCGCAGGGTCGCTTGCAGACCCTTCGGCGCCTCCACTTTTTTCACCGCGCCGAACTGGCTCAGTTTGCGGCCGGTCTCGCGCAGGCGTTCGCCGCCGGTCCAGCGCAGCTCGACGCCGCGCGCCAGTTCTTCCAGGCGCGCCGCGTCCAGCGTCGACAGGCGCACCTTCGATTTGATCTTGTCGTTGAAATACAGCTCGCCCAGCGTGGCCAGGATCGGTTTCAGGCGGCCCCACGGCAGCGCCACGCGCACGCCGTCCGGCAGGGTCGCCAGCATCTGGTCGGCCTCGCCATGCGCGGCCAGCACCGCCGGGTCGAATTCGAGCGGCGCGCTGCGGATCAGCTGCACCAGCACCGGCAGCAGCGGCACGCGCTGGCGGTTGACGACGATGCCCAGCTCCAGCTCGAACCAGGCGTTGCCCGCTTCCGCCGGTTCGTCGATATCGGCATACCAGTCCTCGACCGCGACCACGTCGTAGCGGTACTTGGCCGACTTCTGCACGTGCCAGCCGGCGTCGGACAGCGCATCCAGGTCGCCTTCCGCGAAGCGCAGCCAGTGCGCCTGGCTTTCCAGCTGCAGGCCGCCGGCCATGGCGTTGAACGGCGCGGTGGCCGGCTTGCGGAAGCCCAGTTCGCCCAGTTTATCCAGGGCGTCGCTTTCGAGCTTCGGATCGCGTTCGATGATCTCGGTGACGTCGCCGATCTGGCGCACCACGCGCTGCGACGGGTCGAACGAGACGCGCTGGCCGTCGTAGTCGTAGGCCAGCACGGCGAAGTCGTGCCAGCGCGTGACGCCGCCGTCAGCCAGCTGCACCGCGTCGAGCAGCAGGTGCGGTATTGGTTTTACATCATTCCGCAGGCGCTGGGTCAGCGGCTGCGGCAGCGGCATCAGTTGCTGCAGGCCGTGCGCCAGCAGCAACTGCGATACGCGCTTTTTATCGGTGCCGGTCAGGAGCGGCGCCTGCGCCACCAGCGCCTGCAGTTCGGCCAGCGAAATGTCGATGCCGCCGCGATTGAGGGCCAAAGGTCCGCACGACAGATTGTCGATGTACCACGGCGGATCGGTCGGCAGCATGTAGTCGATCTGGTCGGCCGCGCTGTGGGTGACGGCGCCGTTCACCGGCGCCACCGACCAACCCAGCTTGGCGCTGCGACCTTCGTCGCGCCAGGCCAGGCTGGCCAGGCGGGTAGGTCCCGCCTGCAGCGGATACACCAGGCCATTTGCCATGTCGGACCACGAGTTCGCCCACAGCAGCTTGCCCTGTTCGAGCAGCATCTGCAGCAGGATCGCGCCCACTTTGCCTTTCGGTTCGGTGGCGCTGGTGCCCTGCGACGAGCCGCTGCGCATGGCGATGAAGAAGCGCACCAGGTCGACGTCGTCGCCTTCGAGGTAGGCGGGCGGCGCCGACAGCAGCGAAAACACTTCGCTCACCGGGCTGGCCGCGGCCACTTCGCCGTTCGCGCGCAGGCGCGCCTTGCACAGGCAGACCGCGACGTGGCGGCCGCCGCTGGTAGGCGCCATCACGTACACGAACTTGTACTGCGCGGCCTTCGGATCCGCGACCTCGTCGGTCAGCTTCGGCTGCGGGTGCGCCGCCGCTTCGACCCGCTGGAGCCAGCTGACCACCGGCGCAGGCAGGGCGGGAGCACGTGCGGGAGCGCGGGCCGCGGGTAGCTCGCCGGCTTTCTCGCGAAGATAATCGACTGTGGTCATTGGGTCTCGTGGCTGGTAACAAAAAAAACAATAACGGGCATTATCTCGCATGCGGACACTTCCGTTTTGTTCGGAATCGCACTTAGCAGGCAAATCTCATCCGTGTACAACGCCTGCGTTTTCATCTCAACCGGTTGTTCTCTCATGTTCGGATTACGCTGTCAAGACTGGCGTATCGTTCATGTTTGCGTATCATTGGTTGCTTGACTCAGTTGCCACAACATCGCATCACGCATGCCTGCCTGATTTTTTCGCACCTTCGTTTTTGCTCTCCGCTTTCCGACTGCCCATGCTGCCTTCCATCGAACAACGCCTCGCCCAAGAACTGGCCGCCCGCCCGGCCCAGGTGGCCGCCGCCATCGCCCTGCTCGACGAAGGCGCCACCGTGCCCTTCATCGCCCGCTACCGCAAGGAAGCCACGGGCGGTCTCGACGACACCCAGCTGCGCCTGCTCGAAGAACGCCTGCGCTACCTGCGCGAGCTGGAAGACCGGCGCGCGGCGATCATCGCCTCCATCACGGAACAGAACAAGATGACGCCGGAGCTGATGCAGGCGATCGCGCTGGCCGAAGACAAGACCCGCCTCGAAGACCTTTATCTGCCGTATAAACAGAAGCGCCGCACCAAGGCCCAGATCGCGATCGAGGCCGGCCTCGCGCCATTGGCCGACGCGCTCCTGGGCGACCCGGCGCTCGATCCGGAAAGCGTGGCGAAGGACTACCTGCGCGACGCGTTCACGAATGCCGACGGCGGCGCCAATCCGGGCGTGGCGGACACCAAGGCGGCACTGGACGGCGCGCGCCAGATCCTGATGGAGCGCTTCGCCGAAGACGCCGAACTGCTGCAGTCGCTGCGCGAATACGTGCAGGAGCACGGCGTGGTGGAATCCAAAGTCGTCGCCGGCAAGGAAGACGAAGGTGAGAAGTTCGCCGACTATTTCGACTACAACGAGCCGCTGGCCGCGGTGCCGTCGCACCGCGCGCTGGCGCTGCTGCGCGGCCGGCGCGAGGGCGTGCTGGACGTGACGCTGCGCCTGGATTCCGAACCCGAGAAGCCGAAGTGGGACGCGCCACTCAATCCTTGCGAAGGCCGCATCGCGGCGCGCTTCGGCATCAAGGCGCAGGGCCGCGCGGCCGACAAATGGCTGCAGGACACCGCGCGCTGGACCTGGCGCGTGAAGAGCTTCATGCACCTCGAGACCGATTTGATGGGCGCGCTGCGCGACAAGGCCGAACTGGATGCCATCGGCGTCTTCGCGCGCAACCTGAAGGCCCTGCTGCTGGCGGCGCCGGCCGGCCCGCGCGCGACCATGGGCCTGGACCCGGGCCTGCGCACCGGCGTCAAGGTGGCGATCGTCGACGCCACCGGCAAGGTGGTCGATACCGCCACCGTGTATCCGCACCAGCCGCGCAACGACTGGGACGGCGCGCTGCATACGCTGGCCAAACTCGCGGCGAAACATAACGTGTCGCTGATCTCGATCGGCAACGGCACCGGCTCGCGCGAGACCGACAAGCTGGCGCAAGACCTGATCAAGCAGCAGCCCGACCTCAAGCTGACCAAGATCGTGGTGTCGGAAGCCGGCGCCTCGGTGTATTCGGCGTCCGAATTCGCTTCGCGCGAACTGCCCGACATGGACGTGTCGCTGCGCGGTGCGGTGTCGATCGCGCGCCGCCTGCAGGACCCGCTGGCGGAACTGGTCAAGATCGATCCGAAGTCGATCGGCGTCGGCCAGTACCAGCACGACGTGTCGCAGACCCAGCTCGCGCGCTCGCTCGACGCGGTGGTGGAAGACTGCGTGAACGCGGTCGGCGTGGATGTGAACACGGCGTCGGCGCCGCTGCTGGCGCGGGTGTCGGGCCTGTCGAACACGGTGGCCCAGGGCATCGTGGCCTATCGCGACAACAACGGCGCCTTCGCTTCGCGCGCGGCGCTGAAGAAAGTGCCGCGCCTGGGCGACAAAACGTTTGAACAGGCGGCGGGCTTTCTGCGCGTGATGAACGGCGCCAATCCGCTCGACGCGTCGGCGGTGCACCCGGAATCGTATCCGGTGGTCGAGAAGATCCTGGCGGACGTGAAGCGCGACATGAAAGCGGTGATCGGCGACGGCGCCCTGATCAAGTCGCTCAACCCGGCCAGGTATGCGGATGACAAGTTCGGCGTGCCGACCGTGAGCGACATCCTGAAGGAACTGGAAAAGCCGGGGCGCGACCCGCGTCCGGAATTCACCACCGCCACCTTCAAGGAAGGCGTGGAAGCGATCTCGGACCTGAAGGTCGACATGATCCTGGAAGGCGTGGTGACCAACGTCGCAGCCTTCGGCGCGTTCGTCGACATCGGCGTGCACCAGGATGGTCTGGTGCACATCTCGGCGCTGTCGAACACGTTCGTGAAAGACCCGCACACGGTGGTCAAGGCCGGCCAGGTGGTGAAGGTCAAGGTGCTGGAAGTGGACCCGAAACGCAAGCGCATCGCACTGACCATGCGCCTGACCGACAGCGCGCCGCAGCCGGGCGCGCGTCCCGAGCAGCGTGGTGACCGCGTCGACGCCAAGCGGGTGGCCCAGCACCAGCGCCAGGAACGCGCAACGCCGCCATCCGGCAATGCGATGGCCGCGGCGTTTGCCAAGCTGAAGAAGTAGACCGATGTTGCGCGTCGCCCCCGCCGATCCCGCCAGCCCTGAGGCGCTGGATTTGATCGCGCAGCTCGACGCGGCGCTGAGCACAATCACCGGCGACAGCGGCGCGTCGTCGTTCGATCCAGGCGATGTGCAGGGTGCAGATGCGGCCTTCGTGATCGCCTGGAATGCGCACGGCGAGGCGGTCGGCTGCGGCGCCTTTCGCAAGCTCGAAGGAGACGTCGCTGAACTCAAGCGCATGTACGCGCGGCCCGGCAGCGGCGCCGGCGCCTACATGCTGGCCGACCTGGAACGGCGCGCGGCCGCTTGCGGGCATCGGCAGTTGTGGCTGTCAACGCGGCGCGTGAACACGCGCGCCGTCGGTTTCTACGAACGGCATGGCTACGCGCCGGTCGCGCCGTGGGGACGCTACGTCGGCCGCGCGGTCTCGGTGTGCCTGGGCCGTAGCTTGATTAACTGTGCTTGAGCAGGATGCCGACCAGGTAAACCGCCAGGCAGCCGAAGCCGATCAGCAGCATCTTGGCTTGCGGAATAGCCGGCATGCCGGTCTTCTTGATGTACAGCGCGTCGCGCACCAGCAGCACCGCATACACCAGCGCCGCCAGGCCCGAGAGGATGTCGCCCGGGATCTGCTGCGTGATGCCGCGATAGATGTTCAGGATGCCGGGAATGCCCAGCAGGGCGGCGATGACGAGGTTCGCGTTCGGCGACGGTACGCGCGGGCGGGGTTGTTCTTGCATCGGGATTCTCCGGTGGGCTTGTCGAATTGGCGCGATCATACCGCATGGCCGGACGCCGACCCAGCGACAGCGTTCAGCCGATCGCCTGCGTCCCCTGCAGCACCAGCTTGACCAGGAAGCCGCCGGCAAAGATGCCGAAGCAGATGTAGCCGGCCAGCGTGACTTCGCGCGAAGCGAGTCTGGCGTCACGGCCGGCGCGGCGCTGCACCGCGCAGTAGGCCAGGAAACCAGCCATCAGCAGCGGACCGATGGCGAAAAAGAAGCGCGCTGGCTGGTGCGCGGTGATGCCGACAGCGATGTCGTACAGGGCCGGCAGTCCGAGCAGGGCCGCGAAGATCCACATGGCGAGCGGCGGCAGGGTGGCGAAGGTGTTGTGCATGGTGCAAAGTGGGAGTTCGAATCGGGTGATGATAGCAGCAGGTGGCTCTACGCAACGCTGACCGAATGGGGCTGATGCCCGCTGGGTCGAATTCTTATAAAATGGCGCCATCCAACCTATTTTTTCCAAAGGCAGAACCAAAATGAGCGACGTGCAAACCTGGATCAAAGAAACCGTGACCTCCACCCCGGTGGTGCTGTTCATGAAGGGTACCGCCCAGTTCCCGCAGTGCGGCTTCTCGGGCCGTGCCATCCAGATCCTGAAAGCCTGCGGCGTTAACAATGTTGCCACCGTTAACGTGCTGGACGACCCTGAAGTGCGCCAGGGCATCAAGGACTTCTCGAACTGGCCAACCGTGCCGCAGCTGTACGTGAATGGCGAGTTCATCGGCGGCACCGACATCATGAACGAGATGTACGAGTCCGGCGAACTGCAGACCATCCTCAAGAATGGCTGATCGTCCGCGCCGCGGTGGCGACCGGCGGCTCATCGTCGCCATCACCGGCGCGACCGGCGCGACCTACGGCGTGCAGCTGCTCAAGCGCCTGCACGCCACACCCGGCGTCGAGACCCACCTGGTCATTTCCGACGCCGCCTCCCTCACCCTGCACCAGGAACTCGGCCTGCAACGGCGCGACGCCGAAGCGCTGGCCCACATCGTGCACCGCAACCGCGACATCGGCGCCACCATCGCCAGCGGTTCGTTCCCGACCGACGGCATGGTGATCGCGCCCTGTTCGATGAAGACGCTGGCGGCGGTGGCCCATGGCCTGTCCGACAACCTGGTCACGCGCGCGGCCGACGTGATCCTGAAGGAACGCCGGCGCCTGGTGCTGATGGTGCGCGAAACCCCGTTCAACCTGGCGCATCTGCGCAACATGACGGCCGTCACCGAGATGGGCGGCATCGTGTTTCCGCCGCTGCCCAGTTTTTATCACCGGCCGGCGTCGATCGACGAGATGGTCGAGCACACCGTCGACCGGGTGCTGGATTTGCTGGGAATAGAGAATGCCCAGGCCGCCCGCTGGGGCGGCATGAAGGGCGGTCTGAAAGACGACCTGCCAACGGACTAAGCCGGCGCTGCGCCGGCCTGCAGGCTCAGCGCCTGTCGTCGCCCGCGCTGTCGTACAGGCTGCCGTCAGCCTTTTTTGCTTCGCGTGCTTCTTCAAGCATCCGCCGCCGGGCATTGCGTTCCCGTAGCACTTCGGCATGACGCGCTGCCGTCATTGGCGGCGCAGTCATCAATTCCTTGAGCTGGGCGGTGTTGGCGTAGTTGTTTCGCATGCGTCAGCTGCTCCTCGATGGATCCGGTGGCAGCGATCGCAGCCACCGAAGCTGATTATGAACCAGCTGCGGCTGTTTGTGCTGCACGGCATGACGAAAAGTGCAACGCCGAGCGTCAACCAGGCTTACTTGGTTTCCGCTTTCTGGTGATTCATGCGCACCAGCATGCGGATGAACTCGCGCGCCAGCTGGCGGTGATGTTCATCCAGGCGCTGCAGATCGGCAATCAGTTTGACGTCGGCCGATTCGAAGCGCGCACCGCCACCGGCGGCATCGGCGCTGGCAGCCTGCTCGGCGCCGCCGAAGCGCAGCCAGTCGGCCGGTACGCCCAGCCACTGGGCGATCATGCGCAGCTTTTCCTGGGTCGGAATGGCCTCGCCCACCAGCCATTTGCGGGCGGCGTGTACCGTGATCGGACGCCCTTCAAAGCGGATATTGAATTCCCGGGCCAGCCGGGTCGGGCTATCGGGGGAGTAATGTGCGTTCTTCAGGGCCTGCTGCAGTCGCTCGCTGAAGCTCTCCCGTTCATTCGTTGAGTTCATCGTGGTACTTGTTATTGATACGGACGGGTAACTTCTTCTGTTGAGAAGCATGAATCCTAAATCATACCTCTAAAATGTAACAATGATGTGGTTTTTTAATAGTTTTTACGGATGTGATTTTAGGTTCCAAATAGCAATAATCCGAAGGATGTTTTGTTCATAATCTCGCTGACACGCTAAAATCCATCCTTTACGTAAAATTACTTAGCACAGTCTACGGAATATATATTCCAAAATATATGTATTTAGTAGTTACAATTATGTGCTAACAGTCGTAAATCGGAAAATCCCGTCGTTACTTTGTAACTTTTTCATGTCGCCGTCGTAATAAAGTTTGTGCAGGTGGGCCAGGGCCTCGCCCAGTGCAAAGCTGAGTTGGTGGGCATCGAGTGGCCGTCGGAACATGACGGGAACGATATCCATTGCCGATTGCGGAGTGCTGCAAAACTGCAACACTTCCGCCAGACGAGCGGCGTGATGCTCGCGCAGCTGCCTGATGCGGGTATGCAGGCCGCGGAACGGTTTGCCATGCGACGGCAGCACCAGCACGTCGTCGGGCAGGCCGGCGAACTTGTCCAGCGAGTCGAGGTACAGCTGCAGCGGATTGCCCTCCGGCTCGACCGCGAACACCGAGACATTGGTCGAGATGCGCGGCAGCACCATGTCGCCCGAGATCAGCACGTTCAGTTCGGCGCAGTAAAACGCCGCGTGTTCCGGCGAATGGCCGAAGCCGGTGATCACGCGCCAGCGCTGCGCACCGATCCGCACCTCCTGCCCGTCCTGCAGGCGGGTGTAGGCGTCGGGTACCGCCGGCACCAGCGACGGATAGTAATTGCGGCGGCTGCGCATCTGGTCCAGCATCGCCGCATCAACCAGGCCGTGGCGTTCGAAGTGCGGGATCGCCGACGGCCCGTCCACGCCCGGCAGCGCGGCGGCCATCATGCGCGCAAAGCCGAACTCGCCGGTGGTGATCCAGAACGGCGCGCCGAAGCGCGCGCACAGCCAACCCGACAGGCCGACGTGGTCGGGATGGCAATGGGTGGCGATCACGCGCACCAACGGCGCGCCCCCCAGCCCGTCCGCGAACACCTGCTCCCACGCGGCGCGGCTGGCGTCGGTGCCGGCGCCGCTGTCGATCGCACTCCAGCCGGCGCGGCCGTCGAACTCGTCGTGCAACAGCCACAGATTGACGTGGTCGAGCGCGAACGGCAGCGGCATGCGCGCCCAGCGCAGGCCGGGTGCGATCTCATGCAGTGCGCCCGGCGCGGGAATCAGGTCCCCGAGCGGATAGGCAAGCTGGGCTTCGAGCAGGTTCATGGCAATCTTTCGTGTGCGGAGCAAATTCATCGCGCTACAATGCGCCTGCTACCGACAGTTAACGTAAACGGAAAATGCGTTCTGATTTTAGCGATTTCACTTGTTTTTTGCTATCCCTTTAACATCCATGGCTACTTTTACAATCGCTGAACTGGCGCGCGAATTCGACATCACGGCACGGGCGATCCGTTTTTACGAGGATCAGGGCCTGCTCAGCCCGATGCGCGAAGGCGTCGGCGGACGCAACCGCGTGTACACGCCACGCGACCGTACCCGCCTGAAACTGACGCTGCGCGGCAAGCGCCTGGGTCTGACGCTGTCTGAAATCAAGAGCATCGTCGACATGTATGAGTCGCCCAAGGACACCGCGGCCCAGATCGACCGCTTCCTCGGCGTGCTGGCGCAACAGCGCCTGACGCTGGAACAACAGCGCGCCGATATCGAGATGGCACTGGAAGAAATCGCCGCCCACGAGGATGAATGCCGGCGTCTGCTGGCCGAGGACGAAGCGCGGCGCGACGCTGCCTGAGCGACCACAAGTAACTTTTTTGCCTCACTTTGGTTGACGTTTACGTTAACGTCACAGGCGAGTATGATGATCGCTCATCGGCGCCCTGCCCCAACACCGTTCATCGTGAGGACGACATGCTGCACCTTCCCGGCTTGACCTTTGACCATGGCGAGGACATCGCCGCCTTACGCGAAGCGGTACAGCAGTTCGCCGCCGCCGAAATCGCTCCGCGTGCGGCGGAGATCGACCGCAGCGACCAGTTCCCGATGGACCTGTGGAAGAAGATGGGCGAACTGGGCCTGCTCGGCATCACCGTCAGCGAAGAGTACGGCGGCGCCAACATGGGCTACCTGGCGCACATCGTGGCCATGGAAGAAATCTCGCGCGCTTCGGCCTCGGTCGGCCTCTCGTACGGCGCCCACTCGAACCTGTGCGTCAACCAGATCAAGCGCAACGGCACCGAAGAACAAAAACAGAAATACCTGCCCAAGCTGATCTCGGGCGAGCACGTCGGCGCGTTGGCGATGTCCGAGCCGAACGCCGGTTCCGACGTGGTGAGCATGAAGCTGCGCGCCGACCTGAAAGGCGACCGCTACGTCCTGAACGGCACCAAGATGTGGATCACCAATGGTCCCGACGCCGACACGCTGGTGGTATACGCCAAGACCGACCTCGAAGCCGGTCCGCGCGGCATGACCGCGTTCCTGATCGAAAAAGGTTTTAAAGGTTTCTCGATCGCGCAGAAGCTCGACAAGCTGGGCATGCGCGGTTCGCACACCGGCGAACTGGTGTTCCAGGATTGCGAAGTGCCGCTCGAGAACGTGTTGGGCGGCGTTGGCCGCGGCGTCAACGTGCTGATGTCGGGCCTCGACTTCGAGCGCACCGTGCTGTCCGGTGGCCCGCTCGGGATCATGTCGGCCTGCATGGACGTGGTCGTGCCGTACATCCACGAGCGCAAGCAGTTCGGCCAGGCGATCGGCGAGTTCCAGCTCATGCAGGGCAAGATCGCCGACATGTATTCGACCATGATGGCGTGCCGCGCCTATGTGTATGCGGTGGGCCAGGCCTGCGACCGCGCCGGCTCGCCGGAAGCGGTGCGCGCGCTGCGCAAGGACGCCGCCGGCGCCATCCTGTACAGCGCCGAAAAGGCGACCTGGATGGCCGGCGAAGCGATCCAGACACTGGGTGGCAACGGCTACATCAACGAATACCCGGTCGGCCGGCTGTGGCGCGACGCCAAGCTGTACGAGATCGGCGCAGGAACCAGCGAGATCCGACGCATGCTGATCGGACGCGAGCTGTTTGGCGAGACCCTGTAATTCTTTTCGGAGACCACTACCATGAACGATCCCGTTGTCATCGTCGGCGCCGCACGCACCCCGATGGGCGCCTTCCAGGGCGATTTTTCTTCGAAGACGGCCAGTGACCTGGGCGCCGTGGCGATCAAGGCCGCGGTCGAACGCGCTGGCGTCGCACCAAGCGCCGTCGAACACGTCTACTTCGGGAACTGCCTGATGGCCGGCCAGGGCCAGGCGCCGGCGCGCCAGGCGCTGATCAAGGCCGGGCTGCCGCTGTCGACCGGCGCCGTCACCCTCTCCAAGATGTGCGGTTCGGCGATGCAGGCCGCGATCTTCGCCCACGACCAGCTGGTGGCCGGCAGCGCCGACATCGTGGTCGCCGGCGGCATGGAGTCGATGACGGGCGCGCCCTACCTGATCCCGAAGGCGCGCGGCGGCTACCGCATCGGCCACGCGCCGATGTTCGACCACATGATGATGGACGGCCTGGAAGACGCCTACTCGCGCAACGAGAAGACCGGCGAAGGCCGCTCGATGGGCACCTTCGCCGAAGAGTGCGTGGCGACTTATCAATTCACGCGCGAAGAGCAGGATGCGTTCGCGATCGCCTCGGTCAAGCGCGCCCAGGCGGCAGCGAATGGCGGCGGCTTTGACTGGGAAATCGCCCCGGTCAGCGTCACCAGCCGCGCCGGTGAAACCGTCGTTGACAAGGACGAAGGCCCGCTCAAGGCCAAGGTCGACAAGATCCCGTCGCTGAAGCCCGCTTTTAAAAAGGACGGCACCGTGACCGCCGCCTCGTCGTCGTCGATCAACGACGGCGCCGCCGCGCTGGTGATGATGCGCGAGTCGAAAGCGAAGGAACTGGGCCTCACGCCGATCGCGCGCGTGCTGGGCCACGCCACCTTCGCCCAGGAACCGAACTTGTTCACCACGGCCCCGATCGGCGCGATGAAGAAGCTGTTCCAGAAGACCGGCTGGACTCCGGCGGACGTCGACCTGTACGAGATCAACGAAGCCTTCGCCGCGGTGCCGATGGCCGCCATGCGCGACCTCGAGATCCCGCACGACAAGGTCAACGTGCACGGCGGCGCCTGCGCGCTGGGCCACCCGATCGGCGCTTCGGGCGCGCGCATCATCGTCACCCTGCTCGGCGCACTCAAGCAAAGCGGCGGCAAGCGCGGCGTGGCTTCGCTGTGCATCGGCGGCGGCGAAGCGACGGCGATGGCGGTCGAGCTGGTGTAATCGGCGCCCTGAGCGACGCGCGGCGATGATGAACGATCCATGCGACCATTGACGCATTCTGTCGTCAATCCATTCACAAGGAGTTCATCATGCCTACCGTATTGATCATCGGCGCCTCGCGCGGCATCGGCCACGAGATGGTGCAGCAATACCGCGCCGACGGCTGGCGCGTGATTGCCACCGCACGCAAGCAGGAAGACTGCGACGCGCTTGCAAGCATGGGCGCCACCGCCCACCAGCTCGACGTCACCAGCGCCGATTCCATCGCCGCCCTCGGCTGGCGTCTGGACGATGAAAAGATCGACAGCGCCTGGCTGGTGGCCGGCGTGTATGGCCCTTCTCACGGCAGCTTCCCCACCGGCCCCGAGTTCGACGCCGTGATGCACACCAACGTGCTGGCCGCGATGCGCCTGATCCCGCTCGTCGGCCCGCTGCTGGCCGACACCCGCGGCAAGCTGGCCGTGCTGTCCTCGCGCATGGGCTCGATCGGCGAACGAAGCGACACCTCCGGCACGCTGTACCGCGCCAGCAAGGCGGCGCTCAATTCGGTGCTGAAGGACGCCTCGATCACCTACGGCGCGCAAGGCGTGACCTGCGTCGCCTTCCATCCGGGCTGGGTCCAGACCGACATGGGCGGCGACGGCGCCAGCCTGATGCCCGAGCAGAGCGTGCGCGACCTGCGCGCCACACTGGCCAAGGTGGACAACAGCGCCAACGGCAGCTTCCTGAACCACGATGGGAGTTCCATCGCCTGGTAACGGTTTATATGATTTAACTGATAAAGCGGCGCCCGATCTCACGACGAGGCGCCGCATCACGAGAATAGTCGAGACACCATGATTCTGAGCGAAGAACACCAGATGATCCGTGACGCCCTGCGCAGCTTCGCGCAGGAGCGCCTGGCGCCGCAAGCGGCGCGCTGGGACCGCGAGCACGTTTTCCCGAAGGACGAACTGAAGGAGCTGGCGGCGCTGGGCGCCTTCGGCGTTGCCGTGCCCGAGGAATACGGCGGCGCGGGGCTGGACTACGTGGCGCTGGCGCTGGTGCTGGAAGAGATCGCGGCTGGCGACGGCGGCATCTCGACCATCATCTCGGTCAACAACTGCCCGGTGTGCAGCATTGCCATGATGTACGCCAGCGAAGAGCAGAAACAGCGCTGGCTGCGGCCGCTGGCCAGCGGCGAACTGCTGGGAGCTTTTGCCCTGACCGAGCCGCACACCGGCAGTGATGCCGCGGCGCTACGCACCACCGCCACCCGTGACGGCGACAGCTACGTCATCAACGGCAGCAAGCAGTTCATCACCAGCGGCAAGTACGGCGACGTGGCGATCGTCATGGCGGTCACCGACAAGGCCGCCGGCAAGAAAGGCATCAGCGCGTTCTGGGTACCGGTCGACACGCCGGGCTACATCGTGGCCGGTATCGAACAGAAGATGGGCCAGCATTCGTCGGACACGGCGCAGATCGTGTTCGACAATTGCCGCATACCGGCCGCGAACCTGATCGGCGAAGAAGGCATGGGCTACAAGATCGCCCTGTCGGGCCTGGAGGGCGGGCGCATCGGCATTGCCTCGCAGTCGGTCGGCATGGCGCGTGCGGCGTATGAGGCAGCGCTGGCGTATGCCAAGGAGCGCGAGAGCTTCGGCAAGCCGATCTTCGAGCACCAGGCGGTGCAGTTCCGACTGGCCGAGATGGCGATGAAAATCGAGGCCGCGCGCCAGCTGATTTTGCATGCGGCGGCGATGAAGGATGCCGGCCTGCCCTGCCTGAAGGAAGCGGCGATGGCCAAGCTGTTTGCATCCGAGATGGCCGAGCGGGTAGTGTCAAGCGCGATGCAGGTCTTTGGCGGCTATGGCTACGTGGCCGACTTCCCGGTCGAACGCATCTACCGCGACGTGCGCGTGTGCCAGATCTACGAAGGCACCAGCGACATCCAGAAAATCCTGATTGCAAGGGCACTATGAGCGTACCGGGTCTGCAGATCGTTCCACTCGAGCCGGAGTACCTGCCGCAGCTGTTCATGTATCTCGATGACCAGTTGCAGGAAAACGGCCGTGGCGGCACGCCCTTGTTCCAGCCACTGTCACGCGATAACGCGCGCCTGCCGCCCGAGAAGGCGGCGTCGTTTGCCGGCGGCCTGTCGATAGCGCTCGGCCAGCCGGGATGGCGGCGCGTCTGGATCGCACTCGACGCGCATGGCGCCATCGCCGGCCATATCGACCTGCGCGCGCGTCCCGATCCCTTGTCCACGCACCGCGCCATGCTGGGGATGGGCGTGCACCGCGCTTACCGCCGACTTGGACTGGGCCGGATGCTGGTCGATGCCGCCCTGGCCTGGGCCCATGCCACCTTGACGCTGGACTGGGTCGACCTGGACGTGCTGGCCGGGAACCGCGCCGCGCGCCGGTTGTACGAGCGCGCCGGTTTCGCCGTCACCGGCGAAGAGCCGGACCTGTACCGCATCGACGGCGAGTCGCACGGCTCGGTCACCATGAGCCGCAGGCTCAGGTAACGCTTACGTTACCGCCGCCTCCAGCAGCGTGATGGTCTGGGCGCGCGTATCGAGCCTGGCCTGCAACCCAATCGGCAGCGTGCACTGGTTGCGGATATGGCCGATCGAATAGCCGGTCACCGCCGGTATCGTCAGCGGATGCAGGTGCAGGCCGAGCGTGCGCTCGAGCGTGAGCGAGATGTCCTCGTGCTCCGGGCCGCAGTTCTCGCAGATGCCGATCACCACGGCTGCCGCGTTCTTGAAACCTCCTGCCAGGTCGAGCTGGGTCATCCAGCGGTCGATGCGGTACGGCGCTTCGTTCACCTCTTCCAGGAACAGGATGCTGTCGCGGATGTGCGCCGCGTACGGCGTGCCGGCCAGCGCCGCCACCATCGACAGGTTGCCGCCCATGAGCGCTCCCGTGGCCACGCCGTGGGTATGGGTGTGGATGCCGAAGTGCGGCTCGCTCGCGGCCTGCCTGGCGTTCTCTGGCGACATCGGGATCGTGTACTGATGCTGCGGGTCGGCCAGCACCGCCATCATCTGCGCGCGCGAATAATCCGTCATCGTCGACGAGGCCACCGGGCCGTGGAAGGTCACCAGGCCGGCTTGCTTGTGGATCGCCAGGTGCAGCGCGCTGATGTCCGAATAGCCGAGCAGGATCTTCGGGTGGCGGCGGATCAGATCATAGTCCAGGTGCGCCAACAGCGAGATGCAGCCAGAGCCGCCGCGGATCGGCCAGATCATCCGGATCTCGGGGTCGGTGAACATCGCATGCAGGTCAGCCACGCGCTGCTCGACCGAACCGGCGTAGTTGCCGAAGACTTCGCGCAGATACTTGCCCTGCTTGACCTTGAGGCCCAGCGATTCGATGTTGCGCACCGCCTTGTCGATGGTGCGCTCGCTGATGTAGCCGCCGGGGGCGATCAGGCCGACGGTGGCGCCAAAGCGCAGACGTGGGGGTTTAATCAGCGTCACAGGCGATGGCAACGACGCATTACGCGCGCCGGCGTGACCGGACAAGGGAACGGACAGGCTTGCTGCGATGGCGCCGAAGCCACGACGGCTGACTTTCATGAACTGGGGGCGGACGAACGGTAATGCCGCATTGTGCCATTCGCCCGCACCAAACGCATCAGAGGAACTTGTAGGTCGCCATCAGCGTGAACGAGCGTCCGCGCGGATCGGCCACGCGCGGCTCCCAGCTGCTGCCCGCGCCGGTGTTGCTGTCGTACGTGATCGCAAACGGCGGATCTTCGTCCATCAGGTTCTTCACGCCGCCCGTCAGGGTCAGGTTCTGGAAACCGGTGTAGTTCACCGTCAGGTTGAAGATCGAATAGTCGTCCACTTTGGCGTTGTAGTTCGCCGGCGTCACCTTGCCGCTGGCCACACCAGGCAGCACCTGGTCGGTATAGCCCGAACGGTAGATGTTCTGCAGCATGGTGCTCCAGTTGCCGTACTTGTAGGTGGCGTAGGCGCTGTGCTTCCACTTCAGGCCCAGGTCGCCCGTGAACAGGAAGCGCCCGACTTCGCTCTCGCCGAACGGCGCATCGGTGGTGGCGCGCGATTTCTTCTCGAGCAGGCGCGAGCCGTCGATGCCCAGACTCCACTGCGAACCGGTGCTGAACTTGCCGTTGAAGCGGGCGCCGACTTCGACGCCGCGGGTGCGGCGCTCGCCGGTGTTGATCCAGCGCTGGTCGACCGCGACCAGCTGGTTGGTGGCGGGGTCGCGCAGGAACGAGCCCTGGAAGTAGGCGTAGTTCTGCAGCATGGTCGCCAGGTTGAACGAGTCGATCGTGTTCTCCTTGCGGATCTCCCACAGGTCGGCGCTGGCCGAGAAGAAGTTCGACGGCTCGAACACCACGCCGATGCTGCCCTGCTTGGCCGTTTCCGGTCCCAGCTCCGGCCGGCCGCCGCTATAGGTCTCGGGATTGACCGCTTCGCAGCCGGGACGGGTGCTATCCACCTTGCCGCCCGGGCAGGTGGCCGGGTCGGCCAGGTCCTTGCCGGCATATGGCGTGACCGTGATGCCGTTGAACAGCTGGTTGAACGACGGCGCGCGGAAGCTTTCGTTGTACGAGCCGCGGAACATCAACGAGGCCAGCGGCTGGTAGCGGAACGACACCTTCGGGTTGGTGGTGGTGCCGAAGCCCGTGTAGTCGTCGCGGCGAATGGCAAAGGTCAGTTCCAGCGCCTGGGTCACCGGCACCAGCACCTCGGCGTACACCGCCTTGATGTCGCGCTTGACCTTGTCCAGCGCATTGACGTCGTCGAACGGCGCGTTCAGGATCGCGCGCCGTGCGGCGATGCTGCGCTCGTCGCCGTTGAACTTGTATTCTTCGCGCCGCAGGTCGATGCCGACGGCGGCCATCACTGGACCGGCCGGCAGCTTGAAGAGTTCACCCGACACCGCGCCATCGAGCTGGGTCATGGTGCTCTTGCCGCCGTACAGCGTGACGCCGGCGGCGCTGGTCGAGGCGATCAGCTCCAGCGCCTGCTGGCTCTGGGTCTGGCCCGGCAGCAGGAAGGGATTGATGATGCCGCTGCCCAGCGCACGTGCCAGCGGCTCAGTGTAGCTGTAGCCGCTGCCCAGCAGCGACTTCGATTCGCTGGTGGCGCGCGACAGACCGACGCGGTAATCGAAGGTGCGGCCGAACAGGGTCAATGGACCGTCGGCGCCCACCAGCACGCGGCCGGCTTCGGTCTCGGTCTGGATCTCGCGGTTGCCGCACTCCATGCAGCGCCAGCGGTACGCAATCGGCAGGCCGTAGTTGGCGGCGATACTCGGGAACGCCGCCACCAGCCGGTTGTAGACGTCGTTGTAGGCGGCGCCGCTGCTCGGGTAGAACGAGGTCGGGCCGAAGGTCGACGCCGACGGAGACACCTGGTTCGGCGAGAAACGCTTGGCAACTTCGACGCGCGAACCGACGGCTTCGGCGAACAGCTGGTGCTGGCCGAGGTTGAAGGTAGCGCGCGCCAGCGCGTTGCTGTTCTTGACCGGCTGCTGCAGCACGGCGGCGCGCCCGGTGTCCCAGGCGCAGCCATAGGCGGCGCCCGGCGTGTCCCACAGCAGTTCGTCGTAGGCGGCCATGCCGTCGAATGAATTGCAGCCGGCGCCGCCCGGCAGGTCGAGCAGGCTGATGCCGTTGTAGGCGACCGCGCCGCCCGGCAGGGTCGGGCCGGTGCCGCTGCGCGACAGCAGCGATGGTCCGAGCGTGGTGGCGAAGATGTTGGCGTGCGGCGTGCCGCGCGTGTCGACCGAGACGCCGCGATTCGACTGGAAGGTGTTCACAAAATCGCGCTGGTCGCCGCGCAGCGCCTTGTTCTCACTGTGCGCGGCCGTCACCAGCACGTTCCAGCCTTGGGTATCGAGGTCGCCCCAGCCGCCGGTGAGCGAGACGCGGCCGATCTCGCCGCCGCTTTCTTCGGCGACGTCGGTGAAGGCTTGCGCTTCCAGGCCCTTGTAGTTCTTGCGCAGGATGAAGTTGATCACGCCGCCGATGGCGTCGGTGCCGTACACGGCGGAGGCGCCGTCCTTCAGCACTTCGACGCGTTCGACGGCCGCCATCGGGATCGAGTTCAGGTCGACCGCCGAACCCTTCATGCCGTGGGTCGCCACGCGGCGGCCGTTGAGCAGCACCAGGGTCGAATCGGCGCCCTGGCCGCGCAGGTTGGCCGACGAGGCGCCGTTGTTGCCGCGCTGCGCGCCACTGGTGACGTCGGCGTTCGAGGCCAGGTTGTCGGAGCCGTTGCCGTTGATATTCAGGGTGGCGATCAGCTGTTCGGCGGTGACGATGCCCTGGTCTTCGAGCTGTTTGCGTGAAATGATTTCCAGTGGCAGCGCGCCCTCTTTGGCGATGCGCTTGATGCTCGAGCCCGTGATCTCGACCCGCTGCATCGATGCGTCGGCCTGCGCCTGTGCCATGCCTGGCGCAACGACACCCATCAGGGCGATCAGCCCTGCCAGTTTTTTCATCTTCACGTATTTCTCCTGTTCCTTGGACTTACCTTCTGCCGAGTCCAGAGTACGCCGCCGAAATCGGCGTCATCCAATGAATTCCGTTGAGGCCAGTATAACCAGCAGGAATGTTTAATTTAGGAAAAACACAACGATCTAGCGCGCACCTTGTGCGGTACGTGCTCTTTGCGCAACATCGACATCGAGGTAGCGCCATGTCGTGAATTCGACCGGGTGGCGTTTGTAGTTTTTCAACCACGGATGACGCAGATCGCCCGACAGCACATGGGTCAGCGGCACCCATGGGTTGTAGGCGTGCAGCAGCTGGTTCATCTCAAAATAGAGTTTGTTTCGTGGCGCGCCGTCAGTCAGCGCGCGCGCCTGTTCGTAGCGCACGTTGTAAGCCGGCAGGTCGAAGCGCGCGTAGTTGGCGCGGCCGGCATTCGGACCGTACAGCAGCTGATAAAAATTGTCGCCGTCGGGGAAGTCGGCGATCCAGTTACTCTCGAACATCTGCACCGTGCCCAGGCGCGAGGCCTTGATGATCTCGGTCTTCTTGTCCGACCTGAACGTCACGCGCAGGCCGATCGCATTCAGGCACTTGCGCCACAACTCGTCGCGCAGGCGGCCGCCGACGGTGGCTTCGCTGTGCATGGTGAGCGTCAGCGGTTTGCCGTCCGGCGCGCGGCGGAATCCGTCGCGGTCGCGCACCTGGTAGCCATGGCGGTCGAGCAGCGCATTGGCCAGCGCCGGGTCGTACGGCACCGGGCTGCGGTAGCTGGCGTCGTAGCCCAGCACATTCGGCGGCAGCGGCGATTCGGCCTTGATTGCGAAGCCTTTCTTGAGCAGCGCGATGTCTTCCGCACTGTTGTACGACAGCGCGATCGCGCGCCGCAGCGCCACCCGTTCCTTGCCGTAGCCGCCAACCACTGGGTCGTTCATGTTCATCCACATGTAGTAGGTCTGCAGCACCGGAAAGCGCGACAGCACGATGCCGCGCGCGGCCAGCTCCGGCTTCAACGCGCCACCTTGCACCACCATCTCGGTCATCGACTCGGGGATCTGCTCCAGGTAGTCGTATTCGGCGTTCAGGAAGCCCAGCATGCGGCCCTGGAATTCCTCGGCGATGCGCACCTCGACGCGGTCGACGCGCGGCAGGCGCTGGCCTTCCAGCGCGGCGGCGATGGACTGGTCTTGCGGATCGTTGCCCGGCGTGCCGTGGAACACCGCCGTCGAATAGGGATTCGCGAGCAGCACGATGCGGTCGCTGCGCTTCCACTCGCCAATCATGAATGGACCGGTGCCGACCGGGTGGTTGCCGGCCTGGCCCGGATAGGCCTCGATCACTTCGCGCGCCACCACACCGGTGGCCGGCGTCGCCAGATAGAACAGGAAGTTGTTGTCGGGCTTTCTCAAGGTAATGCGCAGCGTGGTGCGGTCCAGCGCCTGCAGGCTGGCCACGCCTTCGAACATGTAGGCCCATGGCGACCTGAGTGCCGGATCGGACAGGCGCCCGAGGCTGTAGACGTAGTCCTGCGCCGTGAGCTCGCGCTTGACGCCCTTGAACGCCGGGTCGGGCGTGAAATGAATGCCGGGACGGATGCGGAAGGTGTAGCGCAGGCCGTCCTTGCTCACCTCCGGCATGGCGGTCGCGGTATTGCCGCGCAACCGCGCCGGGCGCGCCAGGTAGTCGTAGCGCAGCAGCGGATCGAACAGGTTTTCCAGCAGCGACAAGGTGGCGTTGTCGGACGCCACCGCCGGATCGAGTCCGGTTTCGCTGGTGGACAGGAACATGCGCAATACCTTTTCCTGACGCGGCGCCACGGGTTCCGCCGCCTGCGCGGGCAGGCAGGTCAGGCACAACAACAGGGCGGCGGCGTAGCGAAATATCATCAGGGCGGGTCCAGTCTGGCGTCGCCCATCATATGCGCCATGCCCGGTGCGAGGCAACCAAAGCGACTCCGCTCATCACCTTTGAACATGGCACAGGTGCATTCTTTCATCTGTGCAGCTTGCTCTCGGCCTATACTCTCCGCTGCACATCCGGCCTCATCCCGCAGACACACTATGGCACTTACCTATATCTGGACTGGTTTCTTCCTCGTCGGCTTCCTGGCGGCGCTGGCGCAATGGCTGTTCCTCGGCGACACCGAGATCTTCAAGCGCATCATCGACGGCACTTTCGACTCGGCCAAGATGGCGGTGATGGACATCGCCCTGCCGCTGGCCGGCGTGATGACCTTCTGGCTTGGCATCATGAACGTGGGCGAAAAGGCGGGCCTGATCAACCTGTTCGCGCGCGCGATCGCGCCGTTCTTCTCGCGCATCTTCCCCGGCGTGCCGAAGGACCACCCGGCCAACGGCCACATGGTGATGAACTTCTCGGCCAATATGCTCGGCCTGGACAACGCCGCCACGCCATTCGGCCTGAAGGCGATGGAGTCGCTGCAGTCGATCAATCCGAACAAGGACGAGGCCAGCGACGCGCAGCTGATGTTCCTGGTGATCCAGACCTCGGGCCTGACCATCATCCCGCTGGCGGTCATGGCGCAGCGCGCGGTGCTGGGCGCGGCCAACCCGGCCGACATCTTCATCCCAACCCTGATCGCGACCTATACCGCCACCATCGCCAGCATCATCGCGGTGGGCATCCGCCAGCGCATCAACCTGCTCGACCCGGTGGTGTTCGGCTGGATCGGCGGCACCACGGCGCTGATCGCGTCGATGGTATTGAGCTTCACGTATTTCCTGGACAAGGCGCAGATCCAGCTGGTGTCGAACGTGGTGGCCAATTTGGCGCTGTTCGGCGTCATCGCCGCCTTCATGACGGCGGCCGTGATCAAGAAGGTCAACGTGTTCGAAGCCTTCATCGAAGGCGCCAAGAACGGCGTCGAGACCTCGATCAAGATCATTCCCTATCTGGTCGGGATGCTGGTGGCGATCAGCGTGGTGCGCAATTCCGGCATCCTGGGCCAGGTCGTGAATGGCTTCGCCTGGGTGTTCGGCGCGCTCGGCCTGCAGACCGATTTCGTCGGCGCGCTGCCGACCGCGCTCATGAAGTCGCTGTCGGGCAGCGGCGCGCGCGCCATGATGATCGACGCCATCAACACCTACGGCGTCGACTCCTTCGTCGGCCGCCTGGCCAGCATCCTGCAGGGCGCGTCGGACACCACCTTCTACATCATCGCCCTGTATTTCGGCTCGGTCGGGATCCGCAAGACGCGCTATGCGGTCAGCTACGGCCTGCTGGCCGACCTGGTCGGCATCATCGCCGCGGTGTTCGTGGCGTACCTCTTCTTCGGTTAACGTTTTCAAACAAGGACCAGCATGCTCCGTCGCCTCGCTCTCGCCGCCGCGCTGTTCGCCAGCTTTTCGTTCGCCCACGCCCAGCTGCCGGCGCCGGTGGCGCAGACGATGAAACTGAACGGCATCGCCGACCACGAAGTCGGGGTGCTGGTATTGCGCGGCGACGCCACCGTGCTGGCGCATGGCGAGCGGGTGGCGATGCAGCCGGCGTCGACCATGAAGCTGGTGACGACACTGGCGAGCCTGGAACGCCTTGGCCCCGTGTTCCGCGGCCGCACCGAGTTGCGCAGCAGCGGCCGGGTCGAAGGCGGCGTGCTGCATGGAGACCTGGTCCTGAAAGGCGGGGCCGACGCCGATCTCAATACCAGCGTATTGGAAGACATGCTGCGCGCCCTGCGCTTCAGCGGCATCGAGCGCATCGAGGGCAACCTGGTGCTGGACCGGACCCTGTTCCAGCCGGCGCGCCAGGATGTCGGTGTGCCGCCGTTCGACGAGGCGCCGGAAGCCTATTACAACGTGATCCCCGATGCGCTGCTGGTCAACAAGAACATGCTGCAGGTCGACATGCGTTCCACCAGCGGATCGCTGGCGCTGCGCATGCATCCGGAACTCGACCGCGTATCGGTGACGTCCGAGATGACGCTGATCGATGCCGATTGCAGCAAATGGGAAGCCGGCTGGAAGCTGCCCGAAGCACGACGCCAGCCGGACGGCAGCGTGCAGGTGGTCCTGCGCGGCACCTTCCCGAAGAACTGCGTGCACAGCTACGGCATCAATGTGCTCGACCGCGACGACTACGTCGGCGCCCTGGTGCGCCGCATCTGGCAGGGCCAGGGCGGCAGCATCGGCGGGCGCACGCTGGCCGGGACCACGCCGCCGGACACGCGCCTGCTGGCCGCGCACGCCGCGCGCGCCCTGCCGGAGATTATCCGCGACACCAACAAGCTGTCGGACAACGCGCTGGCGCGCACCCTGCTCCTGAGCCTGGGCAGCCTGCAGGCCGACCCGCTCGAAGGCAGCCTGCCGCTACCCGCACCACAGGAAGGAGTGACCACCTTCGCACGCGCCGACGCCGCGATCCGCGACTGGATGCGCAGCCAGCGCATCGGCGATGCCGGCTTCGTGATCGAAAACGGTTCCGGCCTGTCGCGCACCGAGCGCATCACCCCGCAGCAGATGGGACAAGTCCTGCAGGCCGGACTGCGCAGCCAGTGGGCGCCGGAATTCCAGGCCAGCCTGCCGATCGGCGCCGTCGACGGCACCATGCGCCGGCGCCTGCAGGACAGCCCGGCGGCAGGCCGCGCGCGCCTGAAGACCGGATCGCTGCGCAACGTGGTGGCGCTGGCCGGTTACGTGCCGGATGCCAGCGGCACGCCGTGCGTGCTGGTGGCGTTCGTGAACAGCGAGCGGGCGGGCGAAGGACGCGGGCGCGCGGTGCTCGATGCGCTGGCGGATTGGGTGGCGCGCTCGGGAACCGCTTCGGGATCGGTCCCGGCAATCCCGCAGTAAGGCGTCCTGGACTGGCAGCGATCGTCAAGTCAGGTGACAAAGTGTGGATTTCATGGCCTTTGCCAGCGCCTACAATCCCGTATTTCATCCCTGCCTTCGATCATGAGTCCCTGCCCATGCAATAAAGAGTCCGCTCCTCGTCCAAGCACACCGAAATGGGTGATCTGGACGATCGCGTCGATCGTGACTGTCCTGATGTTGATTGGGCAGTACCATTCGTTTGCCGCTGGATACGCCCGCTTTTACTCGGCTGTTGTGACTTTTGTCTTCATTTTCTTCGCACTGCTGATCAACTACGAGTATTTTAATGAATTGAAGAGCAGAAAAATCCTGTCAAGTTCCGAGTTGAACACCTACAAGGCACGCCTGAAAGTTCACTCTGAATACTTCGGCTTCGGCGCCTTGCTGGGATTCCTGCTCACACAGTACCGGCCAGCCCTTGAACTCGACAAGATGGTAAATAGCCAGATCGCGGATTCGCCCATTTCTACGATCATCCAATCCATTGCGTTGACCGGGCTGCTGTTACTGGCGACACTTGCAGTCGGCCGAAAATTGGCGCTCGCGCGGTTCGAGCGATACGAAGCAGCCGAGAAGGCCAAAGAAGCCAAAGAGGCAAGCAAAGAAAGCCGCGCCGAGGCGAAGGCCGAAACCGCGCAAGCCACGGCCACAGCCACAGCGACCGCTACTGTCACGATTTCCGGCAGCACGATGGCGTTCGCATCCGCCACCCTTTCTTCGGGCGGTTCCGCCTCGGCCACGGCTTCGGTCGGCAAGGCTGATTGAGCGGCTGGCTACAACACGCGGCGGAAGGTCGACCGCACCAGTTCGCGCTCGCCGCAATCGAAATGCCACCACTCGGTGCGAATGGCGAGGAAACCCGCCTGCAGCATCGCTGCGCGCAGCAGGCGGCGATTCGCCACCTGTTCTTCGCTGAGCAGCCCGGCCAGCAGGAAACCCTCCTCCAGCGCCGGATGCGACAGTTCGGTCATGTCGTCGAAGCCGGTGCCCATGTCCAGCTCGCGTCCGGACGCATCGAGCAGCGTGAGGTCGAGCGCCATGCCGTAGGAGTGGATCGAGCCGCGCGCCGGATCGGCCAGGTACAGGCGCAGGCCGGTGCCGTCCAACGCGTCCCACAGCTGCTGCTGCACCCGTTGCGGGCGCAGGGCATCGAGCACCAGCGCGGTCAGATCGGGACGGCGGTCCTTGAGCCAGGCAACCACGCGTTCCAGCGCTTCGGCGGCTTGCACGTGCAGCCAGGCGCAGTCGTAGGGCGAGTACAGGTCGCGCCCGACGAAGTTGTTAGCGGAGGCGTAGCGCAGGTCGACCCGGATGCCGTCGATGCTGTCCAGGTGGCGAAATTCGGGGCTGGCCGCGACGTCTTCGCTGGCCACGGTATGGTTCATGGCGTTGTCGGTTCGAGCAGGGCGCGTGCGCTGGCGCCGATGCAGTTGGCCAGTTCGCGCGCGCCGTGCGACAGCGGCGCGTGGGCGGCGGTGAGCAGGTACAGGTGCACGGGAATCGCCGGCGCCCACTGGCGGCACTGCACTTTCGACCGGTCGCCTGACGCCGCCGTGAAGGGATCGAGCACCGCGCTGCCGGCGCCGGCTTCGACCAGCGCACGCGCGATCTGGTAAGTTTGCACCACGGTGTGGAACAGCGGCTGCACGTCCTGCGCTTCGCAGGCCGCGAGCATGATCTCGCCCAGTGGATCGTTGCCGGCCAGGCCGATCAGCTCGCCGCGCAAGCCGTCGGCCGATACCGGCTGGCTGCATTCTTCTTCAGTCCAGGTGCCGCGCGGCGCCACCACCGTCAACAGGCCATGCGCGAGCGGCTCGGCCACGATGCCGGGATGGTGCGGGTCTTGCAGCGACAGCGCCAGGTCGGCTTCGCCCAGCCGTAGCACGTTGACGATTTCGCCGGTGTGGTGGGTGGCCAGCTCGCAGCGCGTTTGCGCGAAGTCGCGCCGCCATGTCGTCATCGCCGCCGGCAGCACGCTGCTGGCGATGGTCGGCGTCGACACCAGGCGCACGGTCTCTAGCGCCCCGTTTTTCAGGCTGGCGGCCAGGCGGCGGATGCCCTGCAGGTCGCGGTTGAGTTTCTCGGTTTCGGCGAACAGGCGGTGCGCTTCGGGCTTGGGATACAGCTTGCCGCGCACGCGCTCGAACAGCGGCATGCCCAGCTGCAGCTCGGCGTGCTGCAGCACCTTGGTCACCGCCGGCTGCGAGATGTGCAGCACCTGGGCGGCGCCGCTGATGGTGCCGACCTGCATGATGGCGTGGAAGACTTCGATATGACGCAGACGCATCGCTTCATCCTTCCTCAAGGTCGACGGCGCGGCGACGCTTACAACGTGCTGGTTGCGGTCGGTGCAGGCGCAGGGACCGGTGCAGGCGGCACTGGCGGCACGGGCGCGGTTTCCGGCACCGGCGATGCTGGAGGCGCAGGCGCCGGGACTGGCGGCACGGCCGGTGCGGTGAGCGGTGCCGAGGTTGGCGGCACTGCGGGCGGCGCTGCTGGCACTGGCTGGCCAGGCGTCAAAGGCACCGGCATCGGCACCGGCGGCACCGGCGGCGTAATCACCGGCAGCGGCGTCCCCGGCGGCGTGGTCAGGACTTCCAGCAGCGCCGCGGTCTCGGCGTCCGGCACGCCGGCGATGTCGCGTGGGCGGTACTTCATCTGGAACGCGGTCAGCACGGCGCGCGTCTGCACGTCCAGCACGCCGCTTTGCACGAAACCGAAGCCGTGGGTGGCCAGCTTGCGCTGGAACCAGGCGACGTCGGGCAGCGTGGCGTCGAATACCGGACGCACGGCGGCCACGCGATTCGCGTCCGGCCACTTGATCAGGCCTTCCTGCGCCAGGCGCTGCCACGGGAACTGCGGACCCGGATCCTGCTTCCTCAGCGGCGCGATGTCGCTGTGGCCGAGGATGTTCTCGGGCGCGATGCCGTGGCGCTGCACGATGTCCTTCAAGAGCGGCACCAGGGCGTCGATCTGGGTCTGCGCGAACGGCGCATACACGCGGCCCTGCGGCGTGTCCTTCCAGCCGGCGTTGACGATTTCGATGCCGATCGAGCTGTTGTTCAGCTGCGTGAAATTCTTCCAGCTCGAGTTGCCCGCATGCCAGGCGGCGCGGTTCTCGTCGACCAGGCGGTAGATCTTCGGCGTGGCTTCGTCGGTGAGCAGGTAATGGGCGCTGACTTCCTGCTCGGTCAGGATCTTGATCGAGCTCGGCGTGTTGGCCACGGTGTAGTGCAGCACCACGAAGCGCGCCCGGCTGGCCTGGCCCTTGGCGGTGTAGGTGTCGTCGTATTGCTTGACGCCGGTGGTGGTACAACCGGCCAGCACGGACAGGGCAAGAATGGCGGCGAGCGATTTCATGTGGGTTCCTGTGAATGAGTTGATGGGGCGGCGCCGGCTCCGAGTGCCAGGCGCGCGGCGGCGTGGTGCGAGCGCAATCCGGTCTGGCTCAGCGAGACGCTGGCCGGCAGCGCGGCGCGCATGGTGTCGACGATGGCGGGATGCAGCTCGGCGGCGCGTCCGGCCAGCGCCACCGGGCGCTCGCCGAAGCGGCGCACCAGCGCCAGCGCCAGCCGGCCAAGCTCGCGCCCGGCCTCGCACAGGATCGCGGCGGCGGCCGGATCGCGTTCGGCGCTGGCGGCGACGGCCAGCGCCAGGCGGCCAACCGCGCCGCGTTCGCCGCCATAGATGAACTGGCGCGACAAGGCCCAGTCGGCGCCGCCGATGTGGTCGAACACGGCGTGCGCCATCGGCGAAGCGCGCCAGGCCTCCGGCTGTTCGTCCTCCTTGCGCCAGATCTGGCGCAGCGCTTCGCGCGCGATCCAGAAGCCGCCACCGCCATCGTCCAGCACCACGCCGCGCCCGCCGGCGCGGTGGAACTGGCCCTCGGCGTCGATGAAGGCGCCGATCGAGCCGGTGCCGGCGTAAACCAAGTAGCCTTCGCCGGGCGCGAAGCTGGCGCGGTAAGCGATCTCGATGTCGTTGCACAGCGTGACCGCATCGGGCGCCACGTGCAGCAGCTCGGCCAACCAGGTGGTGAGCTGCGCGCCGTCGCCGCCGAAGCCGGTCAGGCCGGCCTGCACGCGTGACGGACGCGCCTGCGCCAGCACCGCCTGCGCCAGGGCGGCGAAGGTGGCATGCACGGACGCACGGCCAGCCTCGGTCGCCATCTGCAGCGCGGACAGCCCGCCGACGACGCCTTCGGCCACGATCCGGCCGCCCGGTGCGGCGAGCGCCCAGCGCGTTTCGGTGCCGCCGGCGTCGATGCCCAGGCCCGGTGCGTCAGTGATGTGGTGATCGGTCTGCATATGCCAGAGCTATGCTACCCGCATTACGGTTTCGGCCACACACGCACGCGCTGGCCTTCGTTGCCGAGGCGGTCGACGGCACTGACCACCACCGCATCGGCCGGGCCCAGCTTGTCGTCGTCGGGAATCGACCAGTCCACGCGCGACGCCGGCGCCACCGCGAAGCGCCATTCGCCCTTGTAGCGCGACCAGATCGCGTACAGGGCGTTGGCGCTGCCGGCTTTCAGTTTCAGGTCGACCGATTTGGCGCGGCGCGCGGCGGTGACTTGCGGCGTGCCGGGACGCTCGCTGCCCAGCCAGGGCGAGGCCGGCACCAGCGCCGGTCCGGTGTAGCTGTTGGCGCGCAGCTGGTCGGCGATGCCCTTGCGGTTCTGCATCAGCGCGACCATGCTGAAGTGAATGTGGCCGGTCGAGAGCGGACGCGAACGGGTCACCGCGACCTGCTGCACGATCTCCTGCGGCTGATAGTCCTTGCTCGGCGCGCCGATGCGGCTGGTGAACAGGCCGGGCCAGATGTGGCGGCCCTTCGGGTTCTGCGCGATCCAGTAGTCGAGCAGGGTCGGATAGGCCTGGCCGCGCGGCCCGATCGGCCAGTACAGCTGCGGTGCAAAATAATCGACCCAGCCCTTCTCGAGCCACAACTCGGCGTCGGCGTACAGCTGGTCGTACTGCGAGAAGCCGACGATGCCCTGCGGACGGCGGTCCGGACGGCCGATGCCGAACGGGCTGATGCCGAAGCGCACCCAGCTCTTTTCGGCGTGGATGCCCTTGTACATGGCTTCGATCAGGCGATTGACGTTGTCGCGCCGCCACGAGGCGCGGTCGAGCGTGCCGCCGCCGGCCAGGTAGCGCTGCCAGGCCGGATCGTCCGGGAATTCCAGCTGCGCCTTGACGCCACGGCCGTCGAGGGCGGCGGCGTTGCCCGCCACTTCGGGCGCGGCGTCGATCGGGTAGGGATAGAAATAATCGTCGATGTGGACGGCGTCGATGTCGTAGCGCCGCACCACGTCCAGGATCACGTCCATGGTCTGCTTGGCCGCCGCCGGCTCGCCCGGGTCCATCCACAGGAATTTGCCGTAGCGTTTCACCACCGCCGGATTGGTGTTGGTGATGTGGTTCGGCGCCGTCTGCGAACGCGCCGCGTCCATGCGCGCGCGGTAGGGGTTGAACCAGGCGTGCAGCTCGATGCCGCGCGCGTGCGCCTGCGCCACCCAGAATTTCAATGGGTCGTACCACGGCTGCGGCGCCTTGCCCTGCGCGCCGGCCAGGTACTCGGACCACGGCTCGATCTTGGAGGCATAGATGGCGTCGGCCGAGGGGCGCACCTGCAGCACGATGGCGTTCAGGTTCAGGGCCTTGGCGCGGTCGAGGATGGCCACGGCTTCGGCCTGCTGCTGGGCCGAGTTCAGGTTGGGGCGGCTCGGCCAATCGATGTTGGCGACGGTGGAGACCCAGGCCGCGCGCAGTTCGCGCGGGGCCGGCGGCGGCTCGTCGGCGGCCGGCAGTGGCGCTACCGGCTTGGTGGCGCAGCCGGCCAGCAGGGCGCCGAGCGCCAGGGCGGCGGTGATTCCGCCGAAGGTGAAGTCACGTTTGGTAAAGTCGGGCAGCAATTCGCGTTTCCTAATTCTTTGTCGTGTTACGTCCATCTTATTTCTTGCCGAACTCCGGATCGATTTTCACCAGCGCCGCCATGATGAAGGCGGGGATGGTTGCCAGGCAGGTCCAGATGAAGAAGTTCTTGTAGCCGAGGGTTTCCTGCAGGTCGCCGCTCCACATCCCCGGCACCATCATGCCCAGCGCCATCAGGCCGGTGCAGATCGCGTAGTGCGCGGTTTTATGCGGGCCGTCGGCCACCATGATCATGTACATCATCAGCGCGGTGAAGCCGAAGCCATAGCCGAACTGCTCCAGCGCGAGAAAAGCCGATACCGTCGCCAGATCGGTCGGCTGGGTCTGCGACAGGAAGACGAACACCAGGTCCGGCAGGTGGATCGCGAACACCATCAGCCACAGGCAGCGCTTGAGCCCGACGCGCGAGATCAGCCAGCCGCCGGCCAGGCCGCCGAGGGTCAATGCGATGATGCCGACGGTACCGTAGGCGATGCCGTATTCGGCGGTGGTCAGCCCCAGGCCGCCCTCGCTGACGGGGTCCTTGAGGAACGGCGCCACCAGTTTCAGCAACTGGGCCTCGCCCAGGCGGAAGGTGAGAATGAAACCGACGATCAGCCAGATGTCGCGCTTCTTGAAGAAGGCGGCGAAGGTGCCGAAGAAATCACGCAGCGGGTTGTCGCTGGATGGGGCCGGACGGTCGGTGTCGGGTGTCGGCAGCATGAACTGGTGCCAGGCGAAGGCGGCGAAGAACACCGCGGCCAGCACGTAGAACACGATCGACCAGGCCTGGCGCACGTCGCCCAGGCTCACCGCCAGGTAGCCGGCCAGCACCACCAATGGCCCCTGGCCGAACAGGGTGGCCAGGCGGTAGAAGGTGCTGCGCACGCCGACGAACGCTGCCTGCTGCTGCTGGCGCAGACCGAGCATGTAGAAGCCGTCGGCCGAGATGTCGTGGGTGGCGGAGCTGAACGCCATGATCCACATGACGGCCAGGCTGACCGCGAAGAAGGCGGGCAGGTGCAACGTGGCGCCGACCGCGATCAGGGACGCGCCCACCGCCAGCTGCAGCAGCACGGTCCAGCGGCGCTTGGTGCCGAACATGTCGACGATGGGCGACCACAGCGGTTTGATCACCCATGGCAGGTACAGCAGGCTGGTATAGAAGGCGATGTCGGAGTTCGATACGCCCATGTCCTTGTACATGATGACGGACAGGCTCATCACCACCACGTAGGGGATGGCCTGGGCGAAGTACAGGGACGGCACCCACAGCCACGGGCTGCTGTTCGCTTGCGGTTTTTGCATGGTTCTTTCGTGCGCCGGGCCGGCGAAAAGCGCTGGGGGCGCGCGCCCGGGAACGATGCCTCAGGCGAGCGCCCGGCGCACGCTGCCGTGCGCCGCTTCCAGCAGCGCTTGCGCCTGCTCGACACTGGTTTGTTTGGACAAGGCCACGATCGCGGTCTTGACGTGGAATCCGCACGCTTCCAGCGTCGCCCGCGCGGCATCCTCGTCGGCGCCGGTGGCGAAGCTGGTGAGGCGGATGGCACGCCGTACCAGTTTGGCATTGGTAGCTTTCAAGTCTACCATCAGGTTGCCGTAAACCTTGTTCAAACGCACCATCAGGGCGCTGGAAAAGGTGTTCAAAGCGATCTTCTGGGCGGTGCCGGCTTTCAGACGCGTGCTGCCGGAGATGACTTCGGGGCCGGTGTCGAGCAGGATGCCGATCTCGGCCTGCTTGATGACGGGGGCATCCGGATTGTTGGCGAAGCCCAGCGTCAGTGCGCCGGCCGCGCGCGCCGCCTGCAAGGCGCCCAGCACGTAGGGCGTGCTGCCGGAAGCGGCGATGCCCAACACCACGTCGTTCGGACCGACCTCCAGGCCGGTCAGGTCGACCCTGCCCTGGTCGTGGTCGTCCTCGGCGCCCTCGACCGCGATGAACATGGCGTCGTTGCCGCCGGCCAGCAGCGCCAGCGCGCGTCCGTGCGGCCAGGAAAAGGTCGGGTACAGTTCAACGCTGTCCAGCACACCCAGGCGGCCCGAGGTGCCGGCGCCGACATACACCAGGCGCCCGCCGGCCTCGATGCGCGGCAGCGCGGCGGCGACGGCGGTGGCGATGCGGGGACCGGCCGCGCGCACCGCCTGCACCGCGCGCAGCTGATCGTCGATGAGGACGTTCACCAGCTCGGCGGTCTGATACTGGTCGAGGGCAACGTGGGCCTGGGACGGGGTTTCGGTGTTGAGCATCGCCGTGTCGCTCCGCGCTGAAGAGTTCGAACCAGTGTAGTACCAATTCGACAAGCACTTCCATGAAAGGATCGGGCCTCATTATGCCCCGAGGTTATGCGATGCGGCGCAGGTCAGGAATACAACAATGCGCTGGCTCAGCGGCGTAATTCGGCAACGAAATCGTAGTGGTCGCTGCGGCAATACGAATGGGTCAGCTCGACCGGCGCGCCCGACTCCAGGTAGCCGACACGGGTAATGAACAGCACCGCGCGCCCTTCCGGCACCTCCAGGCGCTTGGCCAGCACGGCGTCGGCGTTCATGGCGCGGATGTGCTGCAGGGCGCGCGCCGGCAGGTGGCCGCTGCCTGACAAATGGGCGTACAGCGAGGCGTCGACCTCTTCGGGACGCGGCAGCACGGCGGCCGGCAGCACGCTCACCTCGTAGGCCATGACGATGTCGTCGGCCAGGCGCAGGCGCTCCAGGCGCGCCACCTTCGCGCCCGGCGACAGGCCCAAGGCCAGCTGCGCGTCGGCGTCGGCCGCGGCCAGCTCGCGCCGCAGCCAGCGCGAGCGCGGGGTGTAGCCGCGCTGCTGCAGCTGCTCGGAAAAGCTCGACAGGTTCGACAGCGGCTGCTCGATGCGCGGCGCGATGTAGTTGCCCGAGCCACGCCGGCGCACCACCAGGCCCTGCTCCACCAGCTGGTCGATCGCCTTGCGCGCGGTGACGCGCGAGACGTCCAGCTGCTCGGACAGCATGCGCTCGGACGGCAAGGCCTGGTCGGCCTGGTAGCGGCCCTCGCGCACGTCCTGTGCGAGCTTGCGCGCCAGCTGCATGTAGAGTGGCGAATGGTCGTCCTGGTCGAGCCGGAATCCTCGGGGTTCGGTGTGCATGGGTCGAGGATACCACTTGCGGCCACCCGGCCGTGCGCATGTCGCCTCGGTGCATAGATTCCGGTTATGCCCGCCCGTTCACCATTCATTGGCCGCAGCGGCGGGCGGCGCTTAAGCTCCCTGTCCACACCCGAAAAAAGAGTTTGGCATGCAGCACATCATCGTCATCGGCGGCGGCGTGGTCGGTCTGACATCGGCCTGGTGGCTGGCCGAAGCCGGCCATGACGTCACCCTGCTCGAGCGCGCGCCGGAAGTCGGCAGCGGCGCCAGCTACGGCAATGGCGGGCAGCTCAGTTACCGCTACGTCTCGCCCCTGGCCGACGGCGGTGTGCCGCTCAAGGCGCTGCGCTGGCTGTTCCAGGCCGACGGTCCGTTGCGCTTCAAGCCCGAGGCGGATTGGCGCCAATACCGCTGGCTGGCCAGCTTCCTGGCCCACTGCCGCGCCGACGTCAACCGCCGCACCACGGCCAGGCTGCTGCAGTTGGGAGAAGTGTCGCGCCAGGCGATGGCGCAGCTGGCGCCTGTGCTGCCATTCGAATCGTTCGGCTGGCGCGATGCCGGCAAGCTGGTGGTGTACCGCTCGTATGACCTGTTCGCGCAGGCGGCGGACAAGCCGGGCGCCGGCGAGATCTGGTCGCCCGAGCAGTGCGGCGCGCGCGAACCGTCCCTGGCCGCGGCCCAGCACTTGCTGGCGGGCGGGATCTACAACGCCGGCGAGGCGGTGGCCGACTGCCACGCGTTCTGCCTGCAGCTGGCCGAACGCCTGCGTGCGCATCCCCGCTTTCGCGGCATCGTGCATGGCGAAGCGCTGCGCCTGCGCGCCGAGCGTGGCCGCATCGCCGCCATCGAGACGAATGCTGGCCCGATCGCGGCCGACGCCTACGTGCTGGCGGCCGGCATCGGGAGCCGCACGCTGGCCGCCGGCGCCGGCGTCAGGCTGCCGCTGTATCCGCTCAAGGGCTACAGCCTCAGCGCCCCGATCCGCCAGGACGACGTCGCGCCCGGGATCAGCGTCACCGACTTCGAACGCAAGGTGCTGTACGCGCGCATCGGCGACACGCTGCGGGTGGCGGCGATGGTGGACATGGTGGGCGAAGACCTGCGGCTTGAGCCGAAGCGGGTCGACGGTTTGCTGCGGCTGGTGCGCGAGACGATGCCGCGCGCCGCCGATTATTCGCAGGTCGCAGTATGGACCGGGCTACGGCCGGCAACGCCGGGCGGCGCTCCGATCATCGGCGCCACGCGCTACGCTAACCTGTGGCTGAACGTGGGGCACGGGCCACTAGGGTTCACCTTCGCCTGCGGCAGCGCCAGCGTGCTGGCGGACCTGGTGCAAGGGAGGGTGCCACCGCTTACCCTGCCCGCATGACATCAAAAATAAGTGGGATTGCTTCTAGACGACCGGTCTATTCAATGTTATCTTGATTCCGTTGGTGCAGCAGCTGGGAGCTTCCCGACGAGAGCATGACCGCTTTCGCCCGCACTCAAGACGACCGGTCTAATTTAATGTAGTTCACTTACTTGGAGTAACACCATGAAAAAAGTTCTGATGGTCCTGACCTCGCACGATCAACTCGGCAATACCGGCCGCAAAACCGGTTTCTGGCTGGAAGAGCTGGCCGCGCCTTACTACACCTTCAAGGATGCCGGCGTCGAAGTCGTGCTGGCTTCGCCTGCCGGCGGCCAGCCACCGCTCGATCCGAAAAGCAATGAGCCTTCGTTCCAGACCGAGCTGACCCGCCGCTTCGAACGCGACGCTGCCGCCAATGCCCAGCTGGCCGCAACGCTGCGCCTCGACAGCATCGACCAGGCCGACTTCGACACCGTGTTCTACCCGGGCGGCCACGGCCCGCTGTGGGACCTGGCCGAAGACCGACACTCGATCGCCCTGATCGAAGCCTTCCTGGCCGCCAACAAACCGGTCGCCCTGGTCTGCCACGCACCTGGCGTACTGCGCCATGTGAAAACCCCGGACGGCCGCCCGCTGGTCGAAGGCAAGCAAGTGACCGGCTTTACCAATACCGAAGAAGAAGGCGTGGGCCTGACGGACGTGGTGCCGTTCCTGGTCGAAGACGAACTCAAGGCCAAGGGCGGCGTGTACTCGAAAGGGGCGGACTGGGGTTCGTACGTGGTGCGCGATGGTCTGCTGGTCACCGGCCAGAACCCCGGCTCGTCGGCTGAAGCGGCTGCGGTGCTGCTCGAGCAAATCAGTTAAATGATGCGATGGTCAGGTCGTGGCGACGTCTCCTCGCGGGGCGCGCCAGACAAGTCCCTATTGCAGCAAGTTCGCAAGGATGCGTCGAGTTAACCATCTACTTCGACTTAGACGACTGGTCTATTTAAATGTATAGTGCCACCATGGCTAAAGCACACACCACCGAATCGTCCGACGTGCGCGACAACATCCTCGCCGTCGGACAGCGCATCATGTCCGGCAAGGGTTTCTCGGCCGTCGGCTTGAATGAAATCCTGACCGAAGCGAAAGTGCCGAAAGGCTCGTTCTATCACTACTTCGGTTCCAAGGACGCCTTCGGCGAAGCGCTGCTGGCGAACTATTTTGAAGATTATCTGGCCGAGCTGGATGCCATTCTGGCTCAGCCTGGCCTGAGCATGGACCGGCGCCTGACGAATTATTTCGATCAGTGGCGCGCCAACCAATCGTTCCTGGATTGCCAAGGCAAGTGTCTGGCGGTAAAGCTGGCGGCGGAAGTGGCCGACCTGTCCGAAGCAATGCGTGCCGTCCTGAACCACAACACGGCTGCGATCATCGCCCGGCTGGCAGCCGCAATCGACGCCGGTGTGGCCGAAGGTTCGCTGGCGATCGACGACACGCCGCAGCAGGTGGCGCAAAGCCTGTACCAGCTGTGGCTGGGCGCGAGCGTGATGGTCAAGATCGCGCGCAATGTCGAACCGTTCGATTCGGCGATGGCGGTCACGCGCCAGATGCTGCATCTGGCGCATTGAGCCGGGTCATCTCACATGCTGCAGGTAGCCGCGTCGCCCTTCGTTGCCGCACATGGCGCAGGCTTCAACGTTAAGCAGCAGTATATCGCTGACCGATAAGTGACAGAGAGGCTTCGGGTTCTGCCTAGCAGGCGAAACCATGCGGTTTAATCTCCTGCAAACTTCAGGCGGTCGCAAAATCGCGGATAATTGCCGCCATGTCCCCCCGTCCCACCTCCCCCTGCCCCTGCGGCGGCCCCGACTTCGAGCGTTGCTGCGGCCCTTACCTGGCCGGCACGGCCCTGCCGCCGACTGCCGAAGCGCTAATGCGCTCGCGCTACACCGCCTTTACCCGCGAGGATGAGCCGTATCTTCTTGCCACCTGGCATCCCAGCACCCGCCCGCAAGAGTCGCTGTTCGACGACGGCGAGTCGATGCGCTGGCTCGGCCTGGAGATAAAATCCGCTTTACGTTTACGTCAACGTAAAGCAGAATTGCCGGACGCTCCAGAGCAGGACCCCAACCACGACACCGTTGAATTCGTGGCCCGCTTCAAGACCGGCGGCCGCGCGCATCGCTTGCATGAGCTCAGCCGCTTCGTGCGCGAAGCCGGACCTGACGGCGTGCCACGCTGGTTCTATCTGGACGGCAGTTTCCCTGAGAAGAAAACCAGCTGAGAACAGAAGGACGGCACATGCCCCAGATCGAGAGCAAACTCAACCCGCGCGGCGAAGACTTCAAGACCAATGCCGCAGCGATGCAGGCGGTGGTCGACGACTTGCGCGAGAAAGTCGCGCGCCTGGCGCAGGGCGGCGGTGACGCGGCATGCGACAAGCACGTTGCGCGCGGCAAGCTGCTGCCACGCGAGCGCGTCGAACACCTGCTCGATCCCGGCACGCCATTCCTCGAGTTCTCCCAGCTGGCGGCGTACGACATGTATGACGGCGCCGCGCCGAGCGCCGGCATCATCACCGGCATCGGCCGCGTCGCCGGCCAGGAATGCGTGATCGTCTGTAACGATGCCACCGTCAAGGGCGGCACCTACTATCCGATGACGGTGAAAAAACACCTGCGCGCGCAGGAGATTGCGGAACAGAACAACCTGCCATGCATCTATCTGGTCGACTCGGGCGGCGCCAACCTGCCGAACCAGGACGACGTGTTCCCCGACCGCGACCACTTCGGCCGCATCTTCTACAACCAGGCCAACCTGTCCGCCAAGGGCATCCCGCAGATCGCGGTGGTGATGGGTTCCTGCACCGCCGGCGGCGCCTACGTGCCGGCGATGAGCGACGAGTCGATCATCGTCAAGGAACAGGGCACCATCTTCCTCGGCGGCCCGCCATTGGTAAAAGCGGCGACCGGCGAAGTGGTCAGCGCCGAAGACCTGGGCGGCGGCGACGTCCACACCCGCCTGTCCGGCGTGGCCGATCACCTGGCGCAGAACGATCCGCACGCGCTGGCACTGGCGCGCACCATCGTCTCGAACCTGAACCGGGTCAAGCCGCAGCAGGGAGCGCTGCGCCCATCGCTTGAGCCTCGCTATGCGCCGGAAGAACTGTACGGCGTGATCCCGGTGGATACGAGAAAACCGTTCGACGTGCGCGAAGTGATCGCGCGCGTGGTCGACGGCAGCGAGTTCGACGAGTTCAAGGCGCGATATGGCACGACGCTGGTCTGCGGCTTCGCCCATATCTTCGGCATGAAGGTCGGCATCATCGCCAACAACGGCATCCTGTTCTCGGAGTCGGCCCTGAAAGGTGCCCACTTCATCGAGTTGTGCTGCCAGCGCAAGATTCCGCTGGTCTTCCTGCAGAACATCACCGGCTTCATGGTCGGCCGCAAGTACGAAAACGAAGGCATCGCCCGCAACGGCGCCAAGATGGTCACCGCGGTCGCCACTGCCTCGGTGCCGAAGTTCACCGTCATCATCGGCGGCTCGTTCGGGGCCGGCAACTACGGCATGTGCGGCCGGGCGTTCTCGCCGCGCTTCCTGTGGATGTGGCCGAATGCGCGCATCTCGGTGATGGGCGGCGACCAGGCGGCGTCGGTCCTGGCGACCGTCAAGCGCGACGGCATCGAGTCGAAAGGCGGCCAGTGGTCGGCGGAAGAAGAAGCCGCCTTCAAGCAGCCGATCAAGGACCAGTACGAACACCAGGGCCATCCCTACTACGCTTCGGCGCGACTGTGGGATGATGGCGTGATCGACCCGGCCGACACCCGCACCGTGCTGGGCCTGGGCCTGTCCGCCGCCCTCAACAAGCCGATCGACGACACCAGGTTCGGCGTATTCCGCATGTGATGCATCGAAAGACATAAAGAGAACCCATGGACTTCCAGACCCTGACCGTATCGATCGCAGAAGGCGTGGCCACCGTCACCCTGAACCGCCCCGAGCTGCGCAACGCCTTCAACGAAGAAGCGATCCACGAACTGGCCGTGGCCTTCGCCGCGCTGGGCACCACCGACACCGTGCGCGCCATCGTGCTGGCCGCGAACGGCCCGGCCTTCTGCGCCGGCGGTGACCTGAACTGGATGAAGCAGATGGCCGGCTACTCCGAAGAGGAGAACCAGCAGGACGCGATGCGCCTGGCCGACATGCTGCGCACCATCTACCTGTGCCCGAAGCCAGTCGTGGCGCGCGTGCACGGCGACTGCTACGCCGGCGGCATGGGCCTGGTGGCGGCCTGCGACATCGTCGTCGCCAGCGAGAATGCGGCATTCTGCCTGTCCGAAGTGAAGCTGGGCCTGATTCCGGCTACCATCTCGCCTTACGTGATCAAGGCCATGGGCGAGCAGGCGGCGCGCCGCTACTTCCTGACCGCAGAGCGATTCACCGCGACGGAGGCGCACCGCATCGGCCTGGCGCACGAGGTGGTGGCGGCGGACGAACTGGACGCCGCCGTCGGCGCCATCGTCAAGTCGCTGGTGGGCAACAGCCCGAACGCGGTCGCGCAAGCCAAGACGCTGGTGCGCGAAGTGGTCGGCCAGCCGATCGGCGACACGCTGCTGATCGACACCGCCAACCGCATCGCCGCCATCCGCGCCTCGGAAGAAGGGCGCGAAGGCGTGACCTCGTTCCTGGAAAAACGCAAGCCGCACTGGCTAAACAGTTAATACCATTTAGTTGAAATTATTGGAATCAAAGTGAAGCAACAAACCTCCCTAGAGTGGATCGCGCGCAGCCTGCGCAGCGTTTGGCATCCCTGCACCCAGATGCAGCACCACGAGGAGGTGCCGCTGATCGCGGTCAGCCACGGCAAGGGTCCGTGGCTGTACGACCATGAAGGCCGGCGCTACCTGGACGGCATCAGCTCGTGGTGGGTCAATATGTTCGGCCACGCCAACCCGCGCATCAACGCCGCATTGAAGGATCAGCTCGACAAGCTGGAACACGCGATGCTGGCCGGCTTCACCCACGAGCCGGTGATCGAACTGTCCGAACGCCTGGCCGCCCTCACCGGCCACGCGCTGGGCCATGCTTTCTACGCCTCCGACGGCGCGTCGGCGGTCGAGATCGCGATGAAGATGAGTTTCCATGCCTGGCGCAACGCCGGTTACCCGGCCAAGCAGGAATTCGTCTGCCTGCAGGGCAGCTACCACGGCGAGACCATCGGCGCACTGTCGGTCACCGACGTGCCGCTGTTCAAGGACGCCTACGGCCCGCTGCTGCGCGCCTCGCATGTGGTGAGCGCGCCGGACGCGCGCAACGCCGCCGAAGGAGAAACCGCGCAGGACGTGGCCAAACGCGCGATCGCCGAAGTGAAGGCATTGTTCGAAGAGCGCGGCGACAAGATCGCCGCCATCATCGTCGAGCCGCTGGTGCAGTGCGCCACCGGCATGGCGATGTACGATCCGCTGTACCTGAAGCTCTTGCGCGAGCTGTGCGACCAGCACCACGTGCACCTGATCGCCGACGAGATCGCGGTCGGCTGCGGGCGCACCGGCACCTTCTTCGCCTGCGAGCAGGCCGCGATCTGGCCCGACTTCCTGTGCCTGTCGAAGGGGATCAGCGGGGGCTACCTGCCGCTGTCGCTGGTGCTGTCGACCGACGCCATCTACCAGGCCTTCTACAGCGAAGACATCACGCGCGGCTTCCTGCACTCGCACTCGTACACCGGCAATCCGCTGGCCTGCCGCGCGGCGCTGGCCACGCTCGACATCTTCCAGGAAGACGATGTGTTGAACCGCAACCGCGAACTGGCCACCAAGCTGACCATCGCACTGGCACCGCTGGCCGAGCATGAACGCACGCGCCACTTCCGCCAGCGCGGCATGATCTTCGCATTCGATGCGATCGAGCCCGATACCGACCGCGCCTCGAGTTTCTCGCGCCGCTTCTTCTCGACCGCGGTCGAGAACGAACTGCTGCTGCGCCCGATCGGCCGCACCGTGTATTTGATGCCGCCGTACGTGCTGGACGACGAGGAAGTCGACGGCCTTGCCGCGCGCACGCAGAAAGTGTTCGAATCGGTGATCGCTTGACCATGGACCTGATTGCCAACATCGACCGCAAGCTGGACGCCCTGGCCGCGCACAGCCTGACCCGCCGTCGCCGCGTCACCGACGGCGCCTGCGCGCCGCGCCAGACCGTGGACGGACGCGACCTGCTCGCCTTCTGCAGCAATGACTACCTGGGCCTGGCGGCGCATCCACAAGTCATCGAAGCGCTGCGCGAAGGCGCATCGTTGTACGGCGCCGGCAGCGGCGCCTCGCACCTGGTGTCGGGCCACAGCCGCGCGCACCAGCTATTGGAAGAGCAGTTGGCCGAATGGATGGCGCCCAACCTGATTGAGGCGCGCGCCCTGAGCCTGTGCACCGGCTACATGGCCAACCTGGCGATCCTGACCGCACTGGGCCAGGATGCCGACGCCATGATCTTCTCGGAAGCGCTGAACCATGCCTCGCTGATCGACGGTGCGCGCCTGGCGAAAGCCGGCGTCAGCGTCTATCCGCACGGCGACGTCGCAGCCTTGGCGGCCATGCTGGCCGCCAGCAGCGCCGCCACCAAGATCGTCGTCACCGACAGCGTGTTCAGCATGGATGGCAACCTGGCCCCGCTGCCCGCGCTGCTGGCCGCATGCGAAAAGCACGGCGCCTGGCTGGTGGTGGACGACGCCCACGGCTTCGGCGTGCTGGGCCAGAACGGCCGCGGCGCGCTGGAGCATTTTGGATTGAAGTCGCCGAATCTGGTCTACATGGGCACCCTGGGCAAGGCGGCCGGCGTCGGCGGCGCCTTCGTCGCGGCGCACGCCAGCGTGATCGAACTGCTGATCCAGCGCGCCCGTCCCTACATCTACACCACGGCCGCGCCGCCGGCGCTGGCGCACGCCCTGCTCGCCAGCCTTGCTATCATTGGCGGCGCAGAAGGCGCGCAGCGCCGCGCGCACCTGACGAACCTGATCGAGGCGCTGCGGGGCGAACTGCGCCTCAAACGCTGGCAGCTGCCCGTCTCGCATACCGCGATCCAGCCGGTCATCATCGGCAGCAACGATGACGCCCTGCGCGCCAGCGCCAGCCTGCACCAGCAAGGGCTGTGGGTGCCGGCGATCCGGCCGCCGACGGTGGCGCCGGGCACGGCGCGCCTGCGCGTGACCTTGTCCGCGTCGCACACGCCCGACGATGTGACGCGCCTGGCGCATGCGCTCAATGAATTGGAAAAGGCCGCACCATGAAGAACCTGAACGACAACGAAGAACCGGTGGTCGCGCCGCCGCCGAGCGTTGCGCAACCCGAGCTCGACGCGCCGGAGCCTGTGCTCGAACCCGAACTGCAAGCGCTCGAGAGCGTGCCGACGCGCTTCTCGTGCTTCGTCACCGGCACCGACACCGAGATCGGCAAGACCCTGGTGTCAAGCGCCATCCTGCACAAGCTGGCCTCCAGCGGCCAGCGCGCCTGCGGCATGAAACCGGTGGCGGCCGGCGCCACCATGATCGACGGCGCCCTGCACAACGAGGATGCCGACATGTTGATCGCGGCCGGCAACGTGCACCTGCCGTCCTCGATCACCACGCCCTACATGCTGCGCGAACCGGCAGCGCCACACATCGCCGCCGCGCTGGAAAACGTGACCATCGAGCCCGTCCCAATCATCGCCGCCTTCGCCGAGATCCAGGCCGCGTCCGACGCGGTGGTGGTCGAAGGCGTGGGCGGCTTCCGGGTGCCGTTCAACGACAGTTTCGACAGCGCCGACCTGGCTGCGCAACTGAATCTGCCGGTGATCCTGGTGGTCGGCATGCGCCTGGGCTGCATCAGCCACGCGCTGCTGACGGTGGAAGCGATCGTCAACCGCGGCTTGGTGCTGGCCGGCTGGATCGCCAACACGGCGGATCCCGACATGCGCTTTGAACAAGAAAACATCGACGCGCTGGCACAGCGCATCCCGGCTCCGCTGCTGGGCCGCGTGCCGCGTCTGCAACAACCCACGGCCGCCGCGGCGGCCGCATTTATCGACCTCGCTGGACTGCCGGGATGGCCGTCCACGCGGGTCCAGTCCTGAAGGAATCAAACCATGTCTGATATGAATACCGTCGCCCTGCATCGCCCAGTGGCTGCCATCAAGGAACGCGACAACGCCACCTGGCCGCTGGCCGACGTGCTGGCGCTGTTCGAGCTGCCGTTCCCGGAGCTGATGCACCGCGCATCGACCCTGCACCGCGCCCACTTCCCGGACGGCGACGTCGAACTGGCGACCCTGCTGTCGATCAAGACCGGCGGCTGCGAGGAAGACTGCGGCTACTGCCCACAGGCGGCGCGCTACGACACCGGCGTCGAAGCCAAGAAGCTGCTCGACGTCGACACCGTACTGGATGCGGCGCGCGCGGCGAAAGCCAGCGGCGCCACCCGCTTCTGCATGGGCGCGGCATGGCGCAGCCCGAAAGAGCGCGACATGGAAAAGGTCGAGACCATGGTGCGCGAAGTGAAGGCGCTGGGCCTGGAAACCTGCGCCACCCTGGGCATGCTGGAAGAAGGCCAGGCCGAGCAACTGAAAAACGCGGGCCTGGACTACTACAACCACAACATCGACACCGCGCCCGATTTCTATAACAACGTCATTTCGACGCGCGAATACCAGGACCGCCTGGACACGCTGGGCCGCGTGCGCCAGGCCGGCCTGAAGGTCTGCTGCGGCGGCATCGTCGGCATGGGCGAAACGCGCGAACAGCGCGCCGGCCTGATCGCGCAGCTGGCCAACCTGAACCCGTATCCGGAATCGGTGCCGGTCAATCACCTGGTGCAGGTCGCCGGCACGCCGCTGCACGGCATGGACAAGCTGGACCCGATCGAATTCGTGCGCACCATCGCGGTGGCGCGCATCACCATGCCGGAAGCGCGCGTGCGCCTGTCGGCCGGCCGTCGTGAACTCGGTGAAGCGGTGCAGGCGATGTGCTTCATGGCCGGCGCCAACTCGATCTTCTACGGCGACAAGCTGCTCACCACCGGCAACCCGGAAGCGGACGACGACCGCGTGCTGCTCGAGAAGCTGGGCCTGAAGACCCGTGCGGCGACGCTGGAGTCGGTGCAGAAGGAAGCCTGCGGCTGCTGATCCTTCACCCGCAGTAACGCGCGCCGCGCGGCCGGGGAGACACGGCCGCGCACATCACATTGAACAACCATAAGCGAAAGATAAGCGCATGTTCACCAAGATCCTCATCGCCAACCGCGGCGAAATCGCCTGCCGCGTCGCCGCCACTGCGCGCCGCATGGGCGTCAAGACCGTCGCCGTGTATTCCGAAGCCGACGCCGGCGCCAAGCACGTCGCGGTATGCGATGAAGCGGTCCTGATCGGTTCCGCGGCAGCCAAGGACAGCTACCTGCGCGGCCAGAAGATCATCGAAGTCGCCAAGGCCTGCGGCGCGCAGGCGATCCACCCCGGCTACGGCTTCCTGTCCGAGAACGCGGAATTCGCGGAAAGCGTGCAAGCCGCCGGATTGACCTTCATCGGCCCGCCGGGTTCGTCGATGCGCGCGATGGGTTCGAAGTCGGCCGCCAAGCAGCTGATGGAAGGCGCCAACGTGCCGCTGGTGCCGGGCTACCACGGCGACGAGCAGGATCCGGCTTTCCTGCGCCAGCAGGCCGACCGCATTGGTTACCCCGTGCTGCTCAAAGCCAGCGCCGGCGGCGGCGGCAAGGGCATGCGCGTGGTCGAGCGTTCGGAAGATTTCGAAGCCGCGCTGGCCTCGTGCAAGCGCGAAGCGATTTCCAGCTTCGGCGACGACAAGGTGCTGGTCGAGAAATACCTGATCCGCCCGCGCCATATCGAGATCCAGGTGTTCGCCGACAGCCAAGGCAACTGCGTCTACCTGCACGAGCGCGATTGCTCGGTGCAGCGCCGCCACCAGAAGGTGCTGGAAGAAGCGCCGGCGCCCGGCATGCCGCCCGAGCGCCGCACCGCCATGGGCGAAGCGGCGGTGAACGCCGCGCGCGCGGTCGGCTACGTCGGCGCCGGCACGGTGGAATTCATCGCCAACCAGGACGGCTCGTTCTACTTCATGGAGATGAACACCCGCCTGCAAGTCGAGCATCCGGTAACGGAAATGATCACCGGCACCGACCTGGTCGAATGGCAGCTGCGCGTCGCCTTCGGCGAACCGCTGCCCAAGAAGCAGCACGAACTGGCCATCCACGGCCACGCGATCGAAGCGCGCGTGTATGCCGAAAATCCCGAGAAGGGCTTCCTGCCGTCGATCGGCACCCTGCGCCACATGGACGTGCCGCGCGCGGTCGAATTCGAACTCGGCGCCGATGGGATCAATCCGGCCGCCGTGCGCGTCGATTCCGGCGTGCGCGAGGGCGACGCCATTTCTCCGTTCTACGACCCGATGATCGCCAAGCTGATCGTCTGGGGCGCGGACCGCACGCAAGCGCTGGCGCGCCTGGCGCAGGCGCTGGGTGAATTCCGCATCGTCGGCCTGGCGACCAATATCGCTTTCTTGAAACGCCTGGTCGAGGGCGAAGCCTTCTCCAGCGCCGATCTGGATACCGGGCTAATCGAACGCCACGGCGCCACACTGTTCCCGCCCGCAGCGCCGGCCCCGCTGGGCGCACTGGCGCTGGCGGCGCTGGCCCTGAGCGAGGCTGGCCAGGCCGCCAACGAATCGGATCCATGGAGCCGTCCGAACGGCTGGCGCATGAACGGCGACTACCGCCGCACGCTCTCCTTCACCGACGAGTACAGCGCAAGCCAGGAGGGTGGCGCCTACCGCGTCGGCCTGACCTACCGCCACCACGGTTGGGAGATCGACTTCGACGGCCAGCGCCAGCATCTGGAACTGGTCAAGCGCGACGGCGCGGAACTGTCGCTGCGCCTGGGCGACACCGCCCTGCACGGCTGCGTGCGCCGTGACGGCGACCTGTTCCACGTCTTCACCGCCGGCCGCCATTTCACGCTGGCGTACAATGACCCGATGGCACATGCCGGTGAGGTAGAAAGCGCTGGCGGACGCCTGACGGCGCCGATGCCGGGCAAGGTGGTCGCGGTGCTGGTCGAGTCCGGCAAGATCGTTGCAAAGGGCGAGCCGCTGGTGATCATGGAAGCCATGAAGATGGAACACACCATTGCCGCCCCGAGCGACGGCCTGGTGGAAGAAGTCCTGTACGGCGTTGGCGACCAGGTCGCGGACGGCGCACCGCTGCTGGCGTTCAAGGCGGCGTAAGCGCGGCAACAACAACACCCTGACAAAAAACGAGGGGGAGACATGCGCATTGTCCTGTACCGGGGCGATGGCGTCATCGAGCCGTGGGAACGCGAGTTCGCGGCCATGATGCCGGACGTCCAGACGGTCACGTGGAAGGAAGGCGAGCTGCTGGCGCCCTGCGACTACGCCGTGTTGTGGAACCCGGCCCCGGCCCTGCTGGCGCAGCTGGGCCAGGTCAAGGCGATCTTTTTGATGGGCGCCGGCGTCGACGCCGTGCTCAAGTTCGGCGAGGCCCTGCCCGACGTGCCGCTGGTGCGCCTGGGCGACGCCGGCATGGGCGTGCAGATGGCCGAGTACGTGGTGCACGCCGTGCTGCGCTACTTCCGCCGCTTCGACGAGTATGAGCAGCAGGCGCGCCACGGCGCCTGGAATCCGCTGCCGCAGCACGCAAAGCACAGCTTCACCATCGGCGTCATGGGACTCGGAAAGCTCGGCATGCCGGTGGTCGCGGCGATGCGCCACTTCGGCTTTCCGGTGCGCGGCTGGAGCCGCAGCCCGAAGGACCTGCCGGGCGTGCAAACCTTCGCCGGCATGGAGGCGCTGGGCGACTTCCTGCACGGGACCAAGGTCCTGGTGTGCATGCTGCCGCTCACGCAAGACACCAGCAACCTGCTCGACCGCCACAACCTGGGACGCCTCGCCCCCGGCGCCTACCTGATCAACGTCTCGCGCGGCGCCATTCTCAACGAACCGGACCTGATGACGCTGATCCGCTCAGGCCAGATCGCCGGCGCCACGCTCGACGTGTTCCGCCACGAACCGCTACCGGCGCCGCACCCGTTCTGGAACGAGCCACGCATCACCCTCACCCCGCACATCTCGGCGCTGACCATGCGCCTGGAAGCCGTGCGCCAGATCGCCGCCAAGGTGCAGGCGCTGGAAAACGGCGAACCGGTCACCGACCTGGTCGACCGCTCACTTGGATACTGAACATGACCCAACCTACCCTGCCCACCAAGGTCAAGATCGTCGAAGTCGGCCCGCGCGACGGCCTGCAGAACGAAAAGGAAGCGCTCAGCGCGGACATCAAGGTCGAACTGGTCGAGCGCCTGGCGCGCGCCGGCTTCGTCAACGTCGAAGCGGCCGCCTTCGTGTCGCCTAAGTGGGTGCCGCAGATGGCGACCAGCGCCGAGGTCTTGGCGCGCATCGAGCGCCGGCCCGGCACCATCTATTCGGCGCTGGTGCCGAACATGCAGGGCTTCGAGGCTGCATTGGCTGGCAAGGCCGACGAGGTGGTGGTGTTCGGCGCCGCCTCCGAGGCGTTCTCGCAAAAGAACATCAACTGCTCGATCGCCGAGTCGATCGCGCGCTTCGAACCGGTGGCGAAAGCCGCCAAGCAGCACGGCCTGCGCCTGCGCGGCTCGATCAGCACGGCCTTCGGCTGCCCCTACCAGGGCGAGGTGCCGCTCGACGCCGTGGGCGACGTGGTGGCGCGCATGCGCGACCTGGGCTGCGACGAGATCGACATCGCCGACACCATCGGCGTGTCGACCGCGCGCAAGACGCAAGCCGTGATGCTGCGCGCGGCGCAGGAATTCCCGATCACGCAACTGGCCGGGCATTTCCACGACACCTACGGCCAGGCGCTGGCCAACATCTATGCTGCGATGGAAGTGGGCGTGGCGATCTTCCACTCGTCGGTGGCGGGTCTGGGCGGCTGCCCGTACGCCAAGGGCGCGACCGGCAACGTGGCGACCGAGGACGTGCTGTACCTGATGCAGGGGCTGGGGATCGAGACCGGGGTCGACCTGGATCAGGTGGTCGATGCGGGCCTGTTCATTTCGCAGCAACTGGGGCGCAAGAGCATCAGCCGTGCGGGAAATGCGATCCTGGCCAAACGCGCGGGTTGACGTAGGGTGGACGGCTATGCCGACCAGGCGTCCCCGTCCACCCTACGAATCCTATTGCGCAAGTGGAATGTAAAACCGATTCGAAAAAGAAAAAAGCCGACAACTTGCGTTGTCGGCTTTTCTCACTAATGCTGGTCGGAGTACAAGGATTCGAACCTTGGACCCCCTGGTCCCAAACCAGGTGCGCTACCGGGCTGCGCTACA